>CERB01177681.1_pt1 | contig 12738 bp, 10 predicted proteins | sample 356271 | NCBI WGS metagenome assembly CERB01 (sample SAMEA2621155, study PRJEB7988) | marine metagenome | isolation source: saline water (ENVO:00002010), including
TAGACACAGAAAGATTAAAAATGGCAGAAAAGAAAAAAAATCTACATGATAAGTTAACTAAAAAAATAAATGAAATAGTCAAATCAAAAGATAACTTAATAACAAAAATAACAAAACTAATAGAACCACTAAAAGAAAAAGCTGATTTACTAAGTAGTGACAATATAGATAATACATTAAATAAAATAAAAGAAATAAAAAACGAAATTGAAAAAGATGCAAAAGATGGAAGATTTGATATCCTAAACAAAGAAAATGAGTTTAATAAAGCTGAAAATTTATTAAAAAAACTTTTAAATGAAACCCAAAAACAAAATCAATTAAAAGCAGCTAAAATCCAAAAAGAAAATGAATTAAAACGTAAAATACAAAGCTGTAGTATAACGAAAATCTATGAAGCAATACAAATAGAAACTGAAAAAAAAGACAGCCAGAGCATTACTAAAAATATACTCCAAGAATGGAAAGATGAAGGAAAGCGAGTTAAATTTGATGAGTTTAAAGAAGATAAGAAAAATAAAACAAAATTAATTGATGAAAAAGTTGAATTATTAGAAAAAATAAAGCTATTTCTAGAAAATGATAGCCAAAATATTGATTTATCAGAAGAAGATATAGACCCGCTGCTCAAACTAACCGATGAATATTTAGACGTACGAGAAGAAGAAATAACAGAACACACACACGAAGAAGCAAAAACAAAACACACACACGAAGAAGCAGAAGTAACAGATACAAAAGAAAAAATAACAGCAGGCATAGCAACAGTAGATATAGATAGTTTATTAAAAGAATTATTAACAATACCTCAAGAGTTTAAAGAACAATATGCAAGCGAAGACAATTATAGTAATCGAGAAGACTATCAAGCAGTACGGCACGCTATGGGTTTCGATGAAGATTCTCTAAACGAAGTAGTTCTAAATGCTCAAATAGAAGTTATTAGCCAAATGCAACACGAACCTCCTGAAACAATAAATGACTTAATTAAAAAATTACAAGAAAATAAAGCTAATAATAAACAAAAAATATTAGACAAATTAAGATCATATTTACCAAAGGAGTTTATTCACACAAATTTTAGCCCCCTATATGAATATTTAAACAGTAACTATAAATTATTGGATGATATTTTTTCAATTAAAATTGTAGATAAAAATATTTCCAAGTTTATATTTAATAACGACGATTTTAAAAAAATAAATGACTATTATGAAAAAATAATATCAGAAAAGAATGAACCAAAAATCTGTATCACTGAATTAAGGAAAGGAACTCTATTACATGCAGTGTTACCTACAAATGAAAATCATAGTGGGATAGCAAGTCGTTTATATTATAAAGTCTGTCAGTTAAATGAAGAATCTTATGTATTAGTTACAGGTGTATGTCCTGAGCATGCTGATTCCAAACATCAATATAAAGGAATTGAAAAAAATGTAAGTAAGAATATCGATGATTTTAAGGAACAAATATCAATATGCAGATAAACTTACTATAACAGATCCTAATGGTGTAATTAGTGCCTATAAAAATTGGACATAAACCTAAAATGGTGATTACCATTTTCTTTTACAAATCGTTTGATAATCAGTGATATGATTGTTTTTTAGAAATTCAATTAATGAAGTTTTTTCTAAATAGGTATGTCTTATGGGAAGAGATAAGATTAAAAATAAAATAATATGTAATTAATAATAAAACGTTAGCGTTGTTTTACATAATCAACAATAGCTTCTACGTGTTCTAGCGGTGTTTTGGGTAAAATGCCATGCCCAAGATTAAAAATAAAACCCTGTGAATCCTTCATCGTATCACAAATGACTTTAGTCTCGGTAAGTGCATCAGGCAGGGATTCTAATAAGGTATGTGGATTTAAATTACCTTGCCAGGCCATATCTGGGTAGCGCTGGGGCAATGTTGTTAATGAACTATTCCAATCAACACTAATAACATTGGTATTAAGTTCCATTAACAAATCAAGCCGATTAACCGTATCTTTAGAATAAATAATCATGGGCACTCCTAACGGTTTGATCGCTGTCACAATTTGTTTGATATAATCAAGTGAAAAATGATGATAATCATCTCCTGTAAGAATGGATCCCCAGGTATCAAAAATTTGCACCGCATTAACACCCGATTTAATTTGATTACGAAGATGCATAATAGTAACCTGAGTTAAAGCCTGTAAAATGGTATGTACTATCTCAGGTTTAGACCCAATCAGTGCTTGAACGTTTGCAAATGTTTTTGAACTTTGCTTTTCAATTAAATAACACGCTACTGTAAATGGTGATCCTGAAAACCCAATCAAAGGTGTATCGTTCAACGATGATTTAAGTAACAAAATAGCATCATAAACATAAGATAAGGTATCTATATTTGGATCCGTTGAGAGTGTTTTTGCAATATCATCAATACTAAAATGATACTCTCTCAACTGAGGGCCTTTTCCTTCTAAAAAATCAAAATACAGCCCAAAAACTTCTGTAATAACCAAAATATCAGAATATAATATAGCCGCATCAAAACCAAAACGAGTAATAGGTTGTAATGTAACCTCACAAGCAAGTTCAGGGGTATGAACCATATCTAAAAATGAATACTTAGATCGCAACGCTCGATACTCTGGTAAATAACGACCTGCTTGTCTCATAAACCAAATCGGAGGCCTTTCCTTGTTATTACCATGACACGCATTTAAAAAAAGTGATCGACTCATAATCAATAAGATAGCAAATACTTTGATTGTACAAAAGATATAATCATGTTTTGAGTTAACTAACATTAATGGCAACAAGATAAAACCCTGAAAAAAAATCGTAAGCATGCTAGTATAAAAAAATGGCTTCAACAAAGGATATCGTTTTTACGTTACATCAACATCCCTTTAAAGGCTTAATGGTCAAAGCAACATGTTTGGGAAAAGCCATTAGCCCTTATACATCAGGTATTCCCAGTGATATTAGACAAATTTTGCGTTATGTATTACTGCATAAAGATATTTCTCAAGAATTAGGTGATCTGTTAGACAAATATGAAACAACAATTAAACTTCAATTAAAAATTAAACATGAAATTATTGATTGTCATTGGGATTCTAGTTTGAATTATGAAAAAAGATTAACCATTTCTTATCAGAATGATTCGGCAATTATTCATTCTGAAGGAGCTGGTAATAATGTTGTTTTTTTATCAAATCAATTTTGTTATTTAAAAGCTAAAAATAAAATAGGCCGAGTACTTAATTCAAAAAAACAATCATCGATTAAGTTTTTTGGCGAAAAGTCAGGCTACAAAGAAGTTTCAGATATTATGGATAGCCCCTTAGATGACCAAGAATTTAATCAATTGTTATTTTATTTTGATTCTGTAGCGGATATCAAAAAAGTATCATTTTTGGTTGATAATAAAAGTTATCAGCCTCAGAAAATAGAAACATCATTAGTAATGAATATTAATTATGATGATTCAAATCATGTTGTGTTATGTGAATTTTATTATCCTAACAACAATAGTCAATATAAGATTGGATTACATGTTTTTAAATTATTTTCAGAGATAAAAAATAATCATCTAGAATTATCAAAAAAACAAAAACAAAAGTTATTAAAATGGTTTGTTTATTTTGCCAAAGCTAACGAAACACAAAAAAAACGATTAAAGGTACATTTTTTACCCAAGTTAGTAAGTAATGTCATATCAGAGAAAATTAATAACGTGTTAACCATGGTCAATACAAATGATAATGATACAATTAATCATTTATTTCTCGAAAAAGATACATGGGTTATCGCTAATATTAATTATCATAACATGGTGTGTTTTTGGGCTGCGTTAAGCTTTTTATTTGATAATTATTTATCCTTAGATAGTGATATCACCATGTTAAAAATAGATAAGCAAGAATTTAATCGATCACTAAGCAAACTACAGACAATATGCCACGATTTAAAGTGTAGTTTGACTTATGAAAACAAAACAGTTGAAATATCAAAAAAAACATTAACATTAGATCTTCGACAAATGCAATCCTTAGAAGATAACCCTTTGATTCAATTAAATGATGAGGTGTTAACCTATGAAAAGTTAATAGAGTTAAAATCAAATTTATGGTCTTACATAGATAATAAAAACGTAACAGTGTTAGATGATACATTAGTGAAGCATTGTGAAAATATTTTAGAGGTTATTGAGTTTCAGCAAAAAGCATTTCCAAAAACAGAAGAATTCCCTGTTCAGCGTATATCTCATTTATTAGATTGGGTACAATTAAGAGCTGCGGGCATTGAGATTAAGTTATCCTCAGAACAAGAAAAACAAATAACATCATTTATTTCATTTAAGTCATTAAAACAAATTCCGGTTCCAAGTTTACATAACGCAAAGCCAAGAGAATATCAAAAAGAAGGGCTAAATTGGATGATGTTTTTATATCAACATGAATTAGGCGCTGTATTAGCCGATGATATGGGGTTAGGCAAAACATTTCAGTCGTTAATGTTGTTAGCTGCTATTAAGCAAGATCAGCTTAAATCTAAAACAAGAAAAAAGAAATTACCTCATTTAATTGTTGTGCCACCTAGTTTAATTTATAACTGGAGTCATGAGATCGAACGGTTTTGTCATGATATGAGCGTATCAATTTATTCAGGACCCTCACGCTCCATTGATACTACAGCAGATGTTATTATCACATCATATGAATTATTAAGAAGAGATTATAATAAATTAGCTGATTATGAATTTGATGTTGCTATTTTTGATGAAGCACAATTTATTAAAAATCATATGTCAGCCAGAAGTAAAGCAGCTCAGCAAATTAAGCGGCAATTTTGTTTATGTTTAACAGGAACCCCTATTGAAAATAATGTTGGGGAATATATGACAATTTTAAATACTATTTTGCCAGGATTTTTTCCGTATTCAAAACAATTGGTATCTAGTATCACAGAACAGCATGTTAGTATGATTGTAAAGCGATCAAAACCATTTGTGCTAAGACGATTAAAAAATCAAATTAGTCATGAATTAAAATCAAAAACAGAAGAAGATATCTTTTTAACAATGTCGCCAGCTCAAGAAAAAATGTATCAATCCCTAGTAGCTGCAATAAAAAAACAAATATCAGGTTTAAAAAAGAAAAAAGGAAAGAGTTTTACAATTTTTACAGCATTAATGCGATTAAGACAAGCTTGTGTTTCTCCTTATTTAATTGACGATACATTCGAAGAAATTACACCTAAATTTACATTTTTAATAGAGAAATTAAAAGTATTAAGAGACGAAGGGCATTCCGTATTAGTATTTTCTCAATTTATTAAAAGTTTGGATATTATCCAAAAATTATGCGAAGAGTCATCGTTGTCTTATTTTAGATTAGATGGATCGGTATCCGCTATTAAGCGAAAAGAATATATTGATAAATTTCAATCATCAAAAGAGCCAGAAGTATTTTTAATGAGCTTAAAGGCTGGGGGAGTAGGATTAAATTTAACAAAAGCAAGTTACGTGTTTCATTTAGATCCATGGTGGAATCCAGCAGTAGAAAATCAAGCTACCGATCGTGTTCATAGAATCGGTCAGGAACAACGTGTTTTTTCGTATAAATTAATTATGCACAATTCAATAGAAGAAAAAATACAAGAGATAAAAGAAAAAAAAGCAGCGTTATTTAAAATGTTATTAGATGATAGCTCAATAGTAAATCGGTCAGATATCTTAACAGCAGATGATTTTTTGTGGTTATTAGAAACATAAATAAATAAGATTTAAATTTTGATAAAGCAAGAAAATTTGTGATAAACTATTTATGTGTTTCTATACAAGTTTTAACCAAAAAAAATCGTTTTTTTAATAGAGTTAATTAGATGATAAAGTGATAAAAAATAAAACATGAAAAATAAAATAATTTTAGTGATAGGTATAATTGGTATAATGATAACGCAGTTATCGTATGCTGGATATACATTGTTAGATAAAAATCGGTTAATATTTGGAGATGGTGGGGGATTCGAAGCGTATGTATCACCAAACACAAACAGTAACCCCATAATGGTAATACGGGCACTTCCTTATAATGAACCAGGTGAACAATATCGATCTAAAGGTATTGATTTTGTAGCACCTCCAGGTATGAAAAGTATATTATATGAAGTAGCGACAGATACATTTGGAGATGAGACGCAATGCGCATATGATAGTGGATGCCCAAGATTTTTGGTTGGCAAGACTCCTAGGTCTAATGATGTTATATCTACAAATATTGAGGTAGAACCGATACCGATTAATTTAGGTGGAGATCCGACGGATCCTAAGAAATTTTTATTAAATTCAGAAAATAACTTTTGGAAAAATGAGAAAAGTTTGCTTAACTGGACAGGTAGTTATGTTACTATGGGGAAAAATTTTGATGACGAGAATAAGCCTACTCCTAATAAGGAGTGGGATAAGGTTCATCTAATATTTGGTGATTCAGTTATGAAGTTTATAGGTATTAACATAGAAGTTCCAGCAGACAATACACCAGCAGGCAATACAACGACAGCGAATATAAATGCATATAAAATAATAACCGCTGGTTCAGGAGATTATGAGTTTGTAAAAGACCCTGTTCATTTTGGACAAGGTAATGTTCCTATTTATATAGGAAGAAACGAAAAGGACGATGATGGTCCTCATGCTGGGGTCCCAATATTAACATTAATTCCTGAATATTATGCTGATGGTTTAGCAAAAATATCGATAAATACAAATAGAGTTATGAAAGATATTACAGTTGAGGGAGGGTTTAACATAACAGGACAATTAGTATCAAATAGTGAATTTGGAATTTTAAAATATAATATGGAGAATTATTTTACCAGTGAAGATGTTTTAGCTGGAAGTACCAAGACTCTTGTATGTGAAGAATTTGAGGTTGAGTTTGTTCCACATAACTTTATGTTTGTTGGTACAATAAATGGAAAAGCTAATGTTAACAGAGCACCTGAAGTTACAATTTGGCTTGAATTATTTTTCAAAAATTCATATGGAAACTATGTTCAGGAGGAAGCCGAGGATATTACAGCAGCAACTAAACGAATTGTAGAAGGGTCATTTTCGCAAAGTAGTCTTAGTATCACGACTCAATATGTAGCTAATTTAGATTCAAATAGAAATACGTATACAGAGGATGGGATATGGTCTGAAAAAACAGAATGGAAAGTTTGTGTAGAAGCTCAAGCTTCGGGATCAGGCGCTTTTTTGCCTGATGGGGATCAAAATCAAATTCTTATTTTAGGATTGCCAGGAGGTAAGTTAGATTCAAATATTCCAGAACCGCCAGTTCCAGAAGGAGTAGAACTTATTGAAACAGCCGAAATAGTTAGTGCATCAGCTGATAAACCGTTATTACAAGAAAATGCAATTTTGTTTACGCCAGAAGATCATGCAAGTTTACCAATTCAAAAAAGTAAAATTGCTGGAATAACAACCGTAGGTGATTTTATGATATTCACTGATACAAGAACACCTACTATATTAGAAGCAGAAAATATAAGAGTAGATAAGCGATATAATATAAGTGTTTTAAAAATTATTGATAAAAAAACAGAAGCGTTATTTAATATAAAAGATGCTAATGGTTCATTAGCTTTTATTATACCTGAAGATGATGAAACAAACGATTTCGGTTTATATAAAGGACCCTATGGAAAATCGTTTACAGCATCAAGCGAAGGCGATACTGCTGGAACTGTAACTATTGATACAGATACAACCTTAACAGAGTTTGGGATAGCAACATATCCCAAGGATAGTAAGTTAGTATTTGGTAGTGGAATAAAAGTTGGAAATGATGATCAAATTCAGTTTGTTGAAAAACAAGGAAGTGCAAATATAATCATGAATGATAACTCAGCCACAGGCTATGCCTTACATAGCCCTAATGCCGAACTTGCATTTACAGGGGTTTATACAGGAAATGTTGGAAAAATGTATTATTTACGCTGTTTAAAAGATGCTACTCCCGTTGCTAATAACCTCGATACAAGCAAGCCTAACGCCCTAATTATACCTAAAGATGATAGTGCAACAGCGTCCTGTGCCGATAACAACATATATATAGAAATACCAGCAGATGACTTATATTTTAAAGGTCTCCCAAATCTTGGTTACAAATTTGTTATAATGAGTGTTGTTGCTGCAAGAAATTATGGTGGCGGAACAAGTACGGGGACATCTCTAGAAATAGAGTTAATTAGTAATACAGCAACGGCTATATTAAATAATCAACCGTGTACAGGAAAGTGTGAAACAGGCCGGGCTGTATTTAGAGGAGATACCGGTGCTAATTCAACATTTACACATACTAATATAGCCACTGTAGAAAAGATTAAAGGGGATTTAGATGCTAGTAAAACAGTAAAAGTTTCAATTAAATTTCCTGAGTCTCACCTAGAATTAAAATTGGGTGGTGATGCTGATGATTTTAAAAATGATGGAACCAATAATAATGATGGAACTGCTAATGATGGAAGAAGTAACGCACCAAATAATATTAATGGATCAGCCGCTATTTGGATTTTAGCATTTCCAGATGCATTAGATTAAGGAGAAATAGACCATGAAGAAACAAAAACAAATGAGTCCATATCTATTTTTGCTAGGCTATATAGTATTGTTTATAACGAATGTACATGCCATAAATACATTACGTCCTAATGAACTAATTTTTTCGACAGGGCATTACATAAAAGATGGAACCAATGTGGAAGCTGGGATGACGTCTCCTATTCCAAATAATATATGTTATAAAAAAACACAGAAAAGTTCTTGTGAGTATACGTATGAACAATATTATGTGGCTGAATTTCCATCTAACCCTGTACCCGGAACCATGAATATAGGATTAATTTTAGATGAAAATGACACAGAAAAAGATCTAAGAATAATGGTGTCTAAGTTGGAGGGAACATCAACAGTTGTTGCAGAACCAAGTATCCAAGGATTTACAGAAGAGCTAATAAATGGTACGCAACAGGAACCAGGAGTATTTTCAATAACTAAACAAGACGGAATTCTATTCCCAGCTGAACCACCTCAAGGTTCAATGGCTTTAAATATTATTGGAGCTTATACAAACTTTCAAGTTGGAAAAACACGGTATGGAAAATCACTATGGATTTATAAGGATTTAGAAGAAGATTTATTAACAATTGGAGGGTTTGATGGTGTTGATTGGGCACTTGAACCGGTTGTAGCCAACCCATTTTCAATTAATTCAATTACATCACAAAATCTTAGTGCTACCGCAAGTGAAAACCCAGGAATAACCTACTTAACAGAAAGAATCGAAGTAAGAGATACGGATACTGGAGGGAGGGTTTGTTTGTTTGCATCGGGTAATTGTCATGAAGATCTGAATGGTAATGTGCCGAAAGCAGGTTTATTTATCGAGGGAGATGTATTAATTAATAAACTGTTTGGCTTGATAGGCTTTGTAGCTAAAAACTCAATAAATGAACAGACTAGTTTTAATGACACGTTGAAGATTTATCTTGATGTAAATATGGATGGATGTAAAAGCGAAAAAGCTGTTACATATACTGATGGCAATTTGACTTTTCCCAATAATGATGGACTCAACAATGCTGGTAAGAGTTGTAGTGGCGATAAAGATGACTTAAACGGATTTATGATTACTGCAATAGGATACCTAGGGCTAAAATCAACAGATCAAGAAAATTATACATTCTGGATGGCAGAAGGAGAGAGCTGTTCTCCAACAGAGAGTTCTCAATATTCTAATTCAGGCATGTTTGATTTTCAAACCAATTGGAATCAATATGCTAGCTTTACCTTTTTGTATACCAAATCATACTCTACTACTAGTGAGGATCAGACATTAAAGTTAAAATTTTGTACGAATGCAAGCACAACCACCGCTAACATTTCCAATGTGTACTACGGAGCTGCTGTCTACGGAATACCAGTATCAAAATGACAATAATAATATTAATATTGACCAAGAAAGTAAGGTTTGGTACTGTTATTTTATCATAGGAGGCAATTATGTCAGTAAGAATTAGACTAAAGCGATTTGGAAAAAAGAAAAAACCTATTTATAGAATTGTCGTAGCCGATCAAAAGAATCCTCGTAATGGTAAGACAATTGAAGATATCGGACATTATAATCCGATACAAGATCCAATTGCAGTAACTGTAAAAGAAGACAGAGTTAATTATTGGATTTCTGTTGGAGCACAACCAACGGAGACTGTAAAACGATTGTTAACAAGTTTAGGTTTAATGAAAGAAAAACCATTACAATCTGCCAATCAGAAGATAGCAAAAAAAGATCGAAAAAAATCTTCTGCTTTGGACGAATCATAATTTTGATATATAGTATAGATAGATAAACTGTAGAAATAAAAGGAAGTGGTGTAAGATGAAAAGTTTAGTAGAAATGATCGTAAGATCACTCGTTGATTATCCAGATGAGGTAAAAATCAATGAAACATCAGGTGAAAGTATCATGATTTTAGAAATCAATGTATCCCCTGAGGATGTAGGAAAAGTAATTGGAAAAGAAGGTCGAATTGCAAATGCAATCAGAACGGTTGTAAAAGCAGCAGCCGCTAAATTAGACAAAAAAGTAACAGTAGAAATTTTAACACAAAAAGGGTAATACCAATGGCTGAAAAGACAAAAAAAGCTCAAATTATCTTAAAAAGACAAGTCGTTACAAAAGCAATAGTAACCCCAAAGTTTAAAGAATTCTTAAAATATGAATTAGAAGAAAATGTTAAATTTTACAAAAACAAATTAACAGATATAAATGCACGATTAAATGCTACCCCTGCAACTGATCCAGCTAGTGGACAGTTACATGCTGAAAAACAAGAGGCAGACCAATATATTCAATCAGAAGCAAGTCAGAGATCATTTATTGATGATTTAGAAATAGATTCACAATACTCTCAAGGCCCTGTCGAAGGATTCGTAACGGTAAGCACCGGGGATAACTTATACGAAAAGTTAGGTGGCGTAGAAATTATTGTAAAAGATGGTGTTATTACAAAAATATCGTCTTCTGCATCGCAATTTGATAAAGTAACAACAAAAGCATAAAACGTGTTATCATTGCATTTTATAACCTGTTTTAAGCAGGAGTTAGAAGCATTTATCAATAAAGGTATTATCAAACAAGCTCTCTCAAAGGGCTTGTTTGATATGAAGACATATGATTTACGCGACTTTGGTGTGGGACCTCATAAAAAAATTGATGATTATCCGTTTTCTAATAAAAAAGGCATGCTATTGCGAGCTGATGTAATATATAATGCTGTAACAAGTATTGCAGATTATCAAAACATGCGTATAATATATACTTGCCCAAAGGGTTTGGTATTTAACCAGAACGTAAGTAGGCAACTGTATCAATGCAAAAAAGAAATCATTTTGATTTCTGGTTATTATGAAGGTATTGATCAGCGGATCTTTGATTTGTTACCTATTGAACAAGTTTCAATTGGCGATTATATTGTTAACAATGGCGATTGTGCAGCTGCTGTTATTGCTGAAACGCTTATTCGACAAGAACCTGGCGTATTAGGTAATAAGGCATGTATTGATGATGAGTCTCATTACACAGGCTTATTAGAGGCTAATCAGTATACACAGCCTGTTACGTTTAACGATGTATCGGTTCCTGAAGTATTACGTTCAGGAAATCATCCGGTTATAGATAGCTATAAAGAAAAAATAGCATTAAAAAATACGCTAATAAATCGAATGGATTTAATAGGAAAAAAAATAATAACAAATCAACAACAAAAATTAATAACAGAAATATTAAACGAAATGGTGGTGAAGAAAAAATGACATTAAAAGAGATACAAGAGTTTGAAAAGAGTCAGTGTAAAGAAACCGTTGCTGCTATCAAAATAGGTGACATTGTTATCGTTCATAAATTAATTATGGAAGGAAAAAAACAACGAACACAACGATTTCAGGGAACAGTAATCAAAAAGAAAGGATCGTTATCAAGAGAATCCTTTACAGTACGAAAAATTGTTGATGGTGTTGGTGTTGAAAAAACATTTTTAATACATTCTCCATTGGTACCTAAAGTAGAGATTATACAACAATCAAAAGTTCGCCGTGCAAAATTATATTATTTACGTGATAGAGTAGGTGCAAAAGCAAATCGCTTAAAAGTTAAAGCTGCCAAAAAGTAATCATGTTAAAGGTTGCTATTTTAGGAGCATCTGGATTTACGGGCTTTGAATGTATCCGTTTGTTACAAGCTCATCCTGATGTAGTTATTACACATTTGTTTACGTTACGAGAATCAAAAACGGATATCAATCGTTATGTAACGGGTATAAAAAGTATTCCTCAAACATGTGAGGTATTTGATCCAAAACAATCATATGATATTGATTGTTTAATCATTGCGTTACCGCATACCTGTGTTTTTCCATTAATGCCAATGATGATACAGCAATCGTATAAAATCATTGATTTATCAGCTGATTTTCGTTTAAAGGCTAGTGATCGTTATAACATGTATTATGATATAGATCATACCTGCCAAGAATTATTATTAGAATCGGTGTATGGTTTAAATGAATTTTATGCAGATGCAATTAAAACCAGTAAATTAGTTGCTAATCCAGGTTGTTATGCAATAGCCACTATTTTAGCTTTAAAACCTCTAACAGATCAAAATCTGATTAATCATGTTGTTGT
>CERB01046929.1_pt1 | contig 12709 bp, 9 predicted proteins | sample 356271 | NCBI WGS metagenome assembly CERB01 (sample SAMEA2621155, study PRJEB7988) | marine metagenome | isolation source: saline water (ENVO:00002010), including
GCGATAGATACGATTCTACCGTTAATAACGATAGGTTGTGCTAGTGCTCCTTCACCAGAATTAAGTTTTATGGATGGTGTAGAGGTATATCCGACACCTGAATTAGATAATGTAACTGCACTGATTGGACCTCTTACAGAAGCAGTTGCAAGTGCTCCAGAACCTTTTCCACCAGTAATTGATATAGTTGGTTGTGAAGTATATCCAATTCCTGGGTTTTCTACAAGAATTCTTGTTACTCTACCATTAGTAACAACCGCTTGAGCAGTTGCACCGCTACCACCACCTCCAACGATAGAAATTAGTGGTTGTTCAGTATATCCAGTACCTTCTGCAGTAACTTCGACTGAATCTAATGATCCATTAACAGTTACAGTCGCTGCAGCACCTGTACCGCCACCACCAGTGATTTCTAAGGTAGGTCTTGATCCTGCATCATAATCTACACCTTCATTAGTGATATTAACAGAAGTTAAAGGACCAAAGGTAACAAATTCACTAGATTTGTAAGACCAAGCAGAAACACCGTTAACCCAAGCACCAATTGGATAGTTTGCACCAACTTCTGTTCTTGTAGAGATAGTTTCGACAATTCTAGGGAAACGAAGTAGTTTTCTTTGGTTTCCTGGAATCATTGCAGACCCTTGGAAAGGACCTACCTTATAGTTGGGTAATCCAGACGCTGCAACGTAAACGTAGTTAGTATTAAAGAATGCGTTCTGTATATTAGAAGTAAATAACGAAATTACTTCATCAATAGTGCTTTCAGTTGACTTTCCTCGGTTGAGGTCAACAGAAAGAAGTATATTACCCTGTGGAACGATGTCCATTGGAGTAGGAATACTATATGAGAAGGTAAAGTCATCTAAACGAGAAGTAACCTCAAATGTACCATTATAAACAGCAGGGTTTGCACCATAAATGGTAACTTGGTCTTCTACAAGCAAACCATGTGGGTTAGAGCAGACAACAGTAGCAGTTTGGTTGTTAAGACCACCAGGATTGATGGAAGTAACGCTAATTAACTTCTTAACGTTGTATAACCATGATTGGAGTCTCTCATCTTCACCAGATGAACCTAGAGCAGCAACATTTAACTTATCTCCAGGCAAATAGTAAGATCCACTGTCTTCTAATTCAGTAGTACCCGCTTCAGCGATACCAAGTACTCTTAACTTGACTTCATTTGCTGTTCCACGGTTAACATAGACAAAAATATCAGAATGAATGATTGTACCAGGATCCCAATCCTCTACAACACCATTTTGAGACCTAGTACACTCAATAAACTGGTTTAGTGACTTTTCTTTGTACTGAACAGTCTCTTCATCATCAATAATGATAGTACCGTTCTTTTCTGGCCATCCAATTGTACTATCAACCGTAATTATGTTACCTGTAGTTGATAATGGTTCTACAAGGTTGGTTTTATAAGGAATCTTAAACTCACCAGTGAGTGTTTCTTCAGATATTGCTAATTCATAGATTACGTCAGTTCCCTCAATAATAGAAATGACGTTTTCGATCAAAACGTTAGCATCTTTGATGTTTTGGTCAACAGGATCTGCATATTGGACTAATTGAGCATTTCCTAAATCTGCAGGATCACCAGAAATCAATTTTGCACGCAAAATGGTGTCAACAACCCAAGAAGCATCTGAAGGTTTGATTAATTCATCTCTAGGATAGAATATATCAACTTCTTCACCAAATAGAATCTTAAAGAGGTATTGAGCAGCAGTTTTCGTACCTTTAGAAAGGTAGAAGTCCTTAATTGTCTTAATAACCTGAATCGGATTGACTTGGGTGTAGTCAATATTGATTGTAGGCATATATTGACGACGGAACTTGTCAAATACCTGTGTAATAATCTGTGCATCAAGGTTATGTACGACTGCACCAGTTGGATGGTCACTTTGCCTTAGTTGTTCCTCTTTAGCAAAGATCTGATTACCAAATTTATCAAAATCAACAACTTCAGATACACCTCTAGCACATCCTTGTAATGAAGATGGTTGATATTCCTTACCAGTAGATAAAATACTAAATCCAGTTACTTCTCCAAATCCAACGTCGCAAGATGCCTGTGCTGCCAAGGGTTCTGCGATATAAACTGTGGGAGGTTCAGTTGTAGAGTAACCTGTACCAAAGTTTATAATATTAATGTCTGTGATAACACCATTAAAGACGGTTGCTGCTGCTTCAGCACCAGTACCACCAATTGCTTCTCCTAGTGATCCTTTACGATCATCTACAATGTATACAGAAGGTGCATCAGTATAACCAGTACCACCAGTTAATAGATTGATGTTAGTAACACTACCATTTGCTACAGTTACATCAAGAACCTGTGCACCAATTGGTTGTACAACTCTAGCTCTTGGTGGAGTGAGGTAACCCCTTCCTCTGTTTGTAATAGTAACAGCAACAATTTCGCCATCTGGAGAAACAGTACACTCAGCAACAGCGTCAACGCCATCAGTAGGGGCTTTGTCGATGTAGATGACAGGAGAATTACTATAGCCGATACCACCATCAGTAATACTAATAGATCCAGCATTTAAACGTCCCTCCGAGTCAATAGTTGGGTCACTTATTATAGCACCACTTGGGTTAACAAAGGAAATAGCGGGTATAAAATCGTAGCCTGAACCAGAATTTGTAACTCTTATACTATCTACTTGTCCAGTTGTATCATCAACACTGATTTCTGCTCTTGCACCTGAACCATTGGTCATATCACTAGGTTCAGTGATTTTAACCTTAGGAGGGTTATAAGAACTGTAACCTTGACCACCGTTGATCAACTGAATGTCCTTAATACCTGCAACTAGGGTTCTTGCAGCAGCACCTTCACCTGTACCGACTGATGTAACGGTAACTTTAGGTGCAAAGTTTAGTTCATATCTCTTACCACCATCTTTGACCTGAATTTCTTCGATTTGACCATTTAGACCAACACGAGTAACCGCTTTAGCACCTGATCCAACAGAAGGTGACACATATTCGATAGAACGAATATGGAAAACATCCTGTGGAGTGATATTTACAAAATATTTGATTCTAGTGTTGTTATCAGTCAACACATAGTCAATATATGGTCTTAATAGAACACCATTACGGTTAATGATAAGACCAATCTCTGAAATTGGAGAATATGGAAGATTATCATAACTAATGGTCATAGAATCTTGACCTGCTAGACCATCAACTGCAGGGAAGACCAATTCTTTAATTACAGAATCAGCAAAACCAATGTAATAAAGGATTCTAGTAGAACCAACTACATCAGTACCGATTCTAGTTCTAGGAGCAGTAGTAAAGGTAATATTAGTACCACTAATCGTATAATCCACATTAGGGATCATACTCTGATTGTAGACTATGACTGCTAAGTGCTCTGCTGAGACAGGTGAGACTGGAGTACCTAAGAACTTGAGTGGGAAGGTTGTAGTGACCCCATCAAAGTCTAAAAATGGACTTTCTAGTTCTTGTCTCTTCTTATTAAATTCTTCTAGTGATAATCCTGGAGTTAGAATAGCATCAGGACCACGAACTGTATTTTGGTAGTAAATTACCTCATTATCAATCATCACAGATCCATCACGATCCATGAATCCATCAATTGACTCAACTTCTATTAAACTATTTGTAGCATCAACGTCCTTAATCAAAGTAGTGCTAGATGCGAGCACTTTTTGATCATATTGGTCAATGTCAAGGTAATCTAATATATTGTTTAATAAGTCGTACGGACGACCTGTCTTTTCTTGAGATTTATAGTACTCAAAAAGAAACGAGACAAATTGCTCGTCTTCGTGTTTGATAAAGTCAGGTAACTGACCTTCGACTCTATCAGATATATTAACAGAACTTAGAGTTTGCATCTAATTAGAAACAGGATTCGACTTCTGGATACTCGAAAGCATCGATTGGGTAATTAATGATATTTATTGGGGTTCCACCGTAGTTCCATCCACCGAAGTTATTAGGATCAAATGTTGGAACAGTTGTTGGGTTAGTAATGAAATCAATTGGGTAAACTTCAGGGTTAAAGATTGTAGGATCAACTCCTGGTGGAATTGTAATAGAATCTGAGTCTGGGTATACAACAACAGGGATTCTTGGAGTACCATCAGATGTATCAGCAACATCTAAAGGTCCTACACAAACTATACCGTTTTGATAATCAACGGTTCCTATGCTGTTATTAAGAACTACTTCTTTTTCGTTACGAGTAGCAACTAATAGAAGATTTCCTTTTCCATCATCACGAATATTAACTGGTACTAGCACCTCAGTGGTTCTATTTCCAGAGGCATAGATGGCATCTGACGCATCTGACGCAGCAGTACCACCACCTGCAGTAGATCCGTCCGCTAAGAGGTCTGCAAGGTTCTCTGTGTACCCTGTAGCGTAGAACTTACCAGATTTAACTGCACTATACTTAGGAGGGCATGTGGAGTCTCCTGCATCGTTTCCACCTAAGTCACTTGGGTTCGTAATTGGGTTACCAAAGTCTAAACATTGGGTAAATACGTTTCCAAATGTAAATTGGTCTAAATTTTGACCCATAGTAAGTTGAGTACTGGTTCCAGAGATAGCATCGTCTGAAGCATCAACCATTGAGTTAAATTTAGATTTCTCTAATCTATTGTTAAACCTATTTTCACGATTCTGACCGTTATACTGGTCAATAGACTTGAGAATTTCAGTACCTAGTTCATTTGACGATCTAGAAGTTTCGTTACCGTTATAGAAAGGATAAACTTTAGGTGTAATATAGAATATTCTTGGGTCAACGATTACTGGTTCGATAGATGCCATCGAATACTTCAGTAATTGGTTCTTAATACGAGTTTTTGTAGTAGTATTAAGGTTAACACCCGATTTTGATCTCACAGCAATGTAAACCTTACCGTAAATAGGTGGATTTAACTTCTCACCTCCATATGCGGTAACTGCTGCTGCTTGGGGATATAGAGAAGAAACAATATAAGCATAATCGTCTTCTGTAACTGCCCTAGACTGCGTTGAGAACTGCCTAGGAGCACGGAATTTGACTGCCAACGCTGATTCCCTGTCAGTACCATCTTGACTGCTGTCTATGGTCGCTAGAGACATGCTAGAAGGAGGTATAGCACGACCTTGGGAGTCTACTGCTTGTCCAATAAAGGAAAACTTAGTACATCCGTTTGCTTCGGTTCCTGCAGTACTTACATACTCTAATATAATGAACTCATTATCAATCAATTTACGTCCTAGAACCCCATCACCGAAGATTACCTTGTATCTAAGGTCTTCAGTCTCCTCTAGGAAGTAGTTTCTTGATGTAGATGCCAAATCTACCACGTTTGTAGACAATGAATACTCATCAAGTTCTACAGACTGTTCTGAAGGTTTAACAGAAACAGTTAAAAGTTCAGTATCAACTGATTCAGCAGGTATTACAAACTCCTGCTTTTTAGTATCATCAACTGTGTATGTAAATCTAAGTAAATTACCCTGATGAATAATAACCTTACTAAAACTTGCTATACCATTGTTTTGATCAACTGATACAGTTACATCATCTAGTAAACAATAAGTGTAGGTGTCATTTGTGTTACTAGAAATGTAGACATCACCCTTTTTGATAGTTACTGTGTCTGGGTATGATTGTCCACCTGGAATCAGTGCAGTCTGAACTGCCATTCTGACGCACGCTTTAGATGCTTTAATGGAACGAGGGGTATAACCAAGCTGCTTTGCTATTCTTACAATATTATCCCTTACCGTTGCTGACTCAAGAAACGCTTCATTCATGCTCATGTTAGCATTAAATGAAGTGTAGTATGTGTTATAGGCAAGTATGTCTATTAAGTATGAAGCAGCTGATCCCTCAAAGTCATAATCAGTAAACTCATCACGAGTACGCAAATACGACTTAATGGACTCTTTTATCTCAAAGAAATCCAGAGAGGTTAATTCTGATGGGGTAGCTGGCATGTTAGGTTCTCTCTAGGATGAACTCAACTGTTTGTGTCACATTTTGACCGATTATAGAATATTCGATTCCAACGTCTAACTCATTCTCATCTATTGATTGGTTAACGTTTATACGTCTAACCGCCACTCTGGGTTCTAATCGTTTAATCGTATTCTCTATTTCATCACGAAGATCTTCTGCAAGAAAGACATCAAAAGGTTCGAAGAGTAATCCTGTTACTCTAGATCCAATGTCATACTGATAAGGTCTTTCACCAAACTGGGTAAGTATTAAATTACGAACAGATTGCTTAATTGCATTCTCATTTTTGACAGCACTAAAGTCCTTAGTATTAGGATTTGACTTAAAGGAAATTGCAAAATCCTTAAAACCTCTACTAAAGAACTTCTCAGACCTGAATCTGTAGCCTGCCATTATTTAATTGTTTATAACAGTTATCTGGATTATTTATAGCACTTTGTAGAAAGTATACTTTAAAAACAATTCTTCACCTTTTTTAATGGGTTTAGTGGTCTTCATATAGTACTTCGAACCTTCTAACCACTTCCTACAGTTAGGATTTTCACTGTGATTTATAAACCCTCCTAGGGGTGTTCTGATTATCTCTTCATCTACAACAATATGGGACATCCCAAGTAACAAATTCTCAGGAATATCCTGTGAGGCAAAAATGCCCTGTCCTGCGACAGGGCTATCTTGTATATGTAAGTACTTAGGCAATGCCTGATAGCTCACTTTCCTTGTCCTCTATATTTCTTCTTTGCTGCATTACGGGAAGTTGCAGAGTACTTTGTATTCATCGATGACCCTTGTCTGGTCTTCTTTGGTTTAGCCTCTTTTAAATTCCCTGCGATGTAAACTGCCATAATCTCCTTTGAGTGTTTCTATGATGATAGCACATTAGGACTACCATATGCAACCACTGAAGAACATGGCCAAGAAAAACCAGGAAATCCAATACCCAGAGGATCGAATATTCGACCTATAGGGAGTTTGTAGCAAAAGACAGTCTTAGATTGTGCAATGAGTATTCTAGTGTGACCTATACCACCATCTTCTATGGTCAATAGGGAACATGGGTACGGAGTTGGTATCGGGCATACCGCTTTACCGCACGGACACATGTGTATTACTATATTAGTACACGGTGAGGGGTGATTAATGAACCTGTCACCAAATGTCATAGTTGGTAAGAAGTTCGTTAGTACTGTTGCCTTCAGTGGATGTAGCGGACCAAAGGGTATTAAAGGAAGAGGTGGCCACCAACATGTCCATTGTTTAATCTTAATGGGGTACATGGGAGGAGGTCCCGAACATCCCATGACACAGTGAACCGTGGACGGAATACAGATTCCGTGCCCAGAGCAAGGCAATCCCGTAATGGGTGCTACAGGTAATAGAAATCCGTATGCCATAATCTAGTCTGCAGAATAATGTGTGTCAGGTATTATAAAGTCCTTGTCATATTCATCCCTATCCTCATCGGAAGGATCGTGTGACGCAGGGTTAATCCGCTTAGTATTATCTATTAGAGTACCAGGATTGGTTAAATTGGTCATGTTTCCGAATACAAGGTCGCATTCACTGAAGTATGGGTTACCAAAGTTCTTAATAGACTCACCATAGGTGATAGTTGACCCAGTATTATAGTTCAGTACCGTCATAGTTCCGTTAAACGGTCCTAATAGTATCTCAAACTGACTCACGAGTTTCGGATTTATAGCAATTGCTGCGTCAGATACGAAGTCAAGTGCTAGGGAACCTCCCGCACAAGGAGGATTAGCAATATACCCAACTCCCCAATATCCCGTAGATGCAGTTTTATTGGTACCTGGGTTTGCAGGGTTATATCCGCAATACACATCTAAGCATCCATTAGGGTTACTAGCATGACGGAGATAGGTATCCCAACACTCATGAGGAGGTACTCCATTTACGGGCATGGCTACACCTATGTTCGTATAGTACCAATATCGCACATCAAGTTCCTGCCCAGTCTCAGGATCTTCCTCATGAGCAATCCAACCTACCTGAGTTCCTGGTGCATGAGTAGATAAGTTGTCACCTAACCAAGTTTTAAACTGTTCATACTCCGAAAATCCTTGTCTGTTGTAATCATAAGTGTTTTCATCACTTCCAACAGGTACAAATACAATATCAGACGCATTACTTGGGTCACGATAGCATCTACCCTCAATATCACCTCGTTTACATGGCCAACACTTGCTATTTCCACCTGGTCCTGAGTCTCTAGTCCAAGTTAAATTGGGTTCTGGTAAATTCCTTAGGAAGTTCATGAAAGCTTGCCCCTGAGGACCAATTGTATGCCCCTCTAATGCCATCGAAACCCTGAAACTAGCCTTCTCTGCCTTCGAAGCACAATATTTGTACACCATGTACCCAAATGCCCTCTGTTTACCCTCTTCATTTAACTCAATATAGGGGCAAGGTATGTCAAAGAAACGTGTAGCGGTGTATAACTTAGGTTGAGGTAGTTTAATACAGTTATCTTTGTTGTTCCAACCCCATAAATCGGAGAATCCGTCACTTCTATCGTCTGTTATCCTCACTCCCTTTAACATTTCGGGGTATTGGTTGTTCATCATCTCATTAAAACGTGGAGATGCCTTAATCGGACCTGATAAATCCTCCGCAGTGAACAATGCGTCCTCATATATCCTTGGAAATTCGATGTTTATGCAACTTGCGGGAAAGTTTGAGCACAAATTCGTAGTCTCATCATCATAATCCTTGATTCTGACGTAACCAGTAGGGTACTTTGTGGTAAATCCGTTCATCATAGTGTTAAAACCGCCTATGATACCGTCATCCATCTGGTCTATCTGATCATCTGAGGCATCTGCACGCCCTTTGATGCTCTCCTTTAGTCCATTCTCTGCTCTAATGTTATCTTTAAAGGTTTTTGTCGATAAATTTACGTTAGGACCACGCATTTTATACGATTCCTTCTCAGTATCGACGATATAAACGTTAGGTTTATTGTTTGGGTCTGGATCATAACCTGATCCACGGTCTTTTATGAGCACTTCTATCACAGATCCGTCCTCATTGATCTGTGCAATCTCTAAAACTGCCTTTTTGAGTGGAGTTTTACCTTTTCCTTCCCCACTTGCTCTCCGTAATTGCTTTGCTCCTGTGTTTACAGTCTCGTTTGTACCCTTTATCTGTACATCTCCTGGTGCAGCACCCTTACCATAGGGCATTAAGTTCTCTCTTTCCTGATATGACTCACTCATATCCTCTTCTAGAACCGCAGACTGCTTCTTTTTGATATCTTTCATACCAAAATTGTTCTTACTACCGTCTGGATTGTTAACTGGGTCGTTCGGAGAGTTCACAAATGCCTGATCCCAACCTCCCATGTTGTGAAATACCTTCCTTGCATTGTCATTAGCGGATCTTTCTGTCAAAACTGCAGGTTGTTCGATCTCAATCTTCGGTGCAGCATACCCAAATCCACCATTTATGATGTCTATACTCTCAACTTGCCCTTCAGAATTGATATTTGCTCTTATTTCTGCTGTATCTAAGGTACGATTTGCGATTAATTGTGATGGATCTATCTCAATACGGTAGTAAGTGATCTTTTTAGGGAACTCATACACTCCAAAGAACGCACCTTTGTCCTTAATACCATATCCTGCAAGTACTTGGATCTCTCCTAAGTCCGTAGAAGTGAATGCTTGCTGATATGTGAACTCATTTCCTTGACCAGATAGCTCCATATACCCAACTTTTAGCTCATCACCGAAGTATCTGACCTGTGTGATGTCCCATCCGTTGATTTGTTCACCTATAAAGAAGGATCCTGTGGTAGTTGTGTACCGAAATAGTATTCTTGTACTGGTAGTATCCGCAACTAAGAACGATTCATTGACATTTTTAGACTTCATGTCGGATAGAGACATCTTAGTTTTGAGTGTTTCCCACGAATCTGACCTTATTTCATAGAATCTACTGTATTCTATAGGTACAGGAACGCAGACAGGGCACCCTGCATAGTCCTCATCGTTAGGGCAACACGCTGCATCACTCAAACTGAAGTTAATTCCGTAGATTGGACCGTTCCATGGGAACGATGTATCGTACAGATAGTACATAAACTGCGAATCGTACGACTGTTCGAAGGAAAGATAGCGGGGAAGTGCTGCTTTTACTGCACCATTCCTACCATAGAACCACTCAAACAGTGCATCTGTGGTATTAACACCAGCTACATTGTCAGGATTACCCCAACCTTGGATCGAAGGTACGCCATTTTGCTCTCGAAGGTACTTTAAGAGTGTCCATTCATTGTTCCACTGGTACCAATTTGACCTATTTACGTTACATTCTCCCGTTGGACCGATAGATCCGATGTCAGCATACTGTGTAACTGCACTACTTGCCTTGTTTAACTCAAAACAGTAACCAACTATACCTACATATCCCCATAATTGATCTCTAGGATCCTTACAATCGGGCACTCCACCACCAGGATTCTGCAATCCAACCTCATTTTGAGGAGAAATAGTGTAGAAGTGATCTCTCTTCATTGTATTTGAGTTGTAATAATACTCATACAACGGTCTTACTGTCTCACCAGCTGCAGCATACGGTGCTGCGTTCGCTGCACTTGTCCAAATATATCCAATTATCTCTCTTAATGCATATCCAGAAGGAGGAGATGCAGTCGTAGACAGCATTGTGTCGTTCAGAGTTGCATTATAATGTGCATACAACGCTGTAGAACCTGCTGCTTGGTCTCTTGCTATATGAAATACTGGTCTTCCATCACGAGGTTCCTTGTTATAACCCTCCATGACCTTCTTTGCATTGGGGTCATTAGGGAAATCACTCCTGTGATCTAATACTTTGTTCCTTGTATAGGTATGATCTTGATATTTACTACGATACCATCTATAAACTCCCGAACGAAACCCGTCACAAGTTCCCACACAGGTCTCATCATCATCTCCCAGATATAAAACTACGTCCTTACCCGCAATCATAGATCCAGGACCGAATCCATTAAACGTTATATTGTAATTAGTTCCTGGTCCGCTATGGTTATCGTGAGATTGATACCCACCAAAAGCAGGACGCTGAAACGTCTTTAAAAACGTAGACGATGTTACAACGTTAGGATAACTTCTTCCAGTCTCTATTATATAAGCTGGCATTACTCAAGTTCTTTGATACGACCCTCCAACATATTTAGTCTCGTATACAGATCGTCAAATAACTGCTTTATGTTTAGATAATCTTCATACCCCTCAGGTTTGTATTTTACCATATCAGCACCAGGCGGGGGTATCTTACTAAATGCTTCTTCTAATCTCTTGGATCTCTCGGCAAGGTTTTCGAGTGCCTTACCGATCATCTCCATATGTTCTTTGTACTGATCTAAGAATTCTTCCATAATGAAACGACGGTATTTTTTTTACGGTAATTTTTTTTAATCCTTTACCTTATTAAGTATAACAGACCCGTCAATATCCTCTTCGAAATCCAACAAAGTCCCTTCTATCCATCCCAAGTCCTCAACGAGTGCCTCAGGGAGTCTCATGAAGAAATCTCCTTCTTCGTCCAATTCTACTTTCATAGCATATCTGTGATCCATATTACATTTTGTATCTCTAGACACTTTATATAGTGTTTTCTTTTTTCCGAAGTACAAGTTCTGTATAACTTAAATACATCTTCCCATCAGACTCTAAGTCCACCAATGTGGAATTACACTGATATGGGTGATGTAGCATATAACCTCCCTCAAGGTATATTCCGATATGATTGGCTAAACGATGCCCTTCAGCGTTCCTGTAACCGCCTTTGAGAGGTGCTATGTACAATCTCATGATCATGACATCACCCTCTTTCATGATATGATGATCAAAAGATTCCATGTTGTTTCCCTGATATATTACAGTACTGCCACCAGGTGCAGCAGCATGTATATAATCTGTTTTAAAGTAATACTTCTTCTCTGAGGGATAGTCATATAAAGGTATATCGTATTGCTCCTCATAGAACTTAAGGATAACACCATAACATCCTCCGATGTTCTGTTTTTGTTTCCACCACGGTAAGTCCATATAAGACTTCCACTTCTGCCAAGTGTCTGAGTAGGTAGGTCTTAGTCCCATAATCTTCTTAATTGCCTCACGTCATCCACTCCAAAGAGTGATCTGCATTTATTCTCAGCATCCTGTCTGAGATTACTCTCACAAAGAAACTCTACCTTAACAAGACGATTGCTAGGGTAGAGTACTTGTGCTTCCCATCTAGTTGGATTCATGCAGGTGTTACGTTAAATGTCAGTGTGATTCTATTATCTGTCTGGTTACTTTCATACCCATGAGTCAGATTACTTGGATAGATTACCACATCTCCTTTCTTAAACGGTACTGTTGCTTCCTGTAGATTAAAAGCAGTCATCTGTTTAAACGGTAACATCATTACAGGGAACATCTGAGACTGTACCTGACGTTTAAACTTAAGAAAACTATGTGCTTCCTGATCATAGTTAATAAAGAATGTACCACTAAACACACAGTTAGCATGTTCATGGGGAGCATAGATAGCACCTTGATGGGCAACCTCTACATATACATCATTAATACGAAAGTCAGAAGAATAGTTTAAACCTTCATTATTATGAAAGTGTACACATTCCATTAACTGCTTCTCTAAATCAGGCATATCCTTCAGGATCTGATT
>CERB01028570.1_pt1 | contig 12688 bp, 10 predicted proteins | sample 356271 | NCBI WGS metagenome assembly CERB01 (sample SAMEA2621155, study PRJEB7988) | marine metagenome | isolation source: saline water (ENVO:00002010), including
TATATGGATTTTCTTTATAGTCAACCAATTAAAAGAATTTTGCTTCCAGATACCCTTGGAATTTTAGAGCCAAATGAAACTCATGACTACCTTTCAGAGCTGATTGAAAGATATCCAAAAATGCCTATAGATTTTCATGGACACAACGATTATGACCTTTCAGTATCTAACGCCTTAGCTGCTTCTAAAGCAGGTGTTAATGGTCTGCATCTAACCATAAACGGGATGGGGGAAAGAGCTGGAAATGTTCCACTTGCTAGTGTTGTTGCTGCTATTAATGATTTTATGCCAGAAATAAATATTAATATAAAAGAAAAAGAATTATACAAAGTCAGTCAGCTTGTAGCTGCAATTACAGGGTTTCGTATCCCAGTAAATAAACCCATTGTGGGAGAAAATGTTTTTACGCAAACAGCCGGAATCCATGCTGATGGAGATCATAAAAATAATTTATACTTTAATGATTTATTACCAGAAAGATTTGGCAGAAAACGTAAATATGCACTAGGCAAAACCTCTGGTAAAGCAAATATTAAAAAAAATCTTCAAGAGCTTGGTTTAAAATTAAATGAAATTGAATTAAAAAAGGTAACTCAAAGAATAATTGAGCTTGGTGATAAAAAAGAGCACGTGACAAATTCAGATTTGCCTTTCATTATTTCAGATGTCCTAGGAAGTGCTGATGTCCAAAAAAAAGTAAATATAAAATCATACGCATTAACACATGCAAAGGGTCTTAAGGCGTCTACTAGTATTGCTCTAGAACTTAATGGGAAAGTCTTTGAAGCTAGCTCCTCTGGTGAGGGACAATATGATGCATTTTGGAAAGCTTTGAATAAAATTTACAAAAGGGAAAAAAGGAAATTACCTAAACTGATAGACTATGCAACAAGAATTCCTCCAGGAAGTGATTCAGATGCCTTATGTGAAACCACTATTACATGGAAAGATGATAGTAAAGAATTTTCTACTAGAGGATTAGATTCAGATCAGACTGTTTCGGCTATTCAGGCTACAGAAAAAATGCTTAATATAATTGAAAAATGAAATTTAATATTGCTGTGCTTCCGGGGGATGGAATTGGACCTGAAGTTATTGAACAAAGTGTAAGAGTATGTGATGCAGTTGCGAAAATCTTCAATCATACAATTAAATGGAATTACGGGTTAGTAGGAGCATCTGCAATTGAAAAAAAGGGAGACCCTTATCCTAAAGAGACGCATAAAATTTGTTTAAGTTCGGATGCTATTCTTTTTGGAGCTATTGGAGATCCAAAATTTGATAATGATCCCTCACTTAAGATAAGACCTGAACAAGGTCTTTTAGAGATGAGAAAAAAATTAGGTCTCTTTGCTAACGTAAGACCCACATTTACTTTTCCTTCACTAATTAATAAATCTCCATTAAAAAAAGAAATAATTGAAGGTACAGACCTTATCTTTCTTAGAGAATTAACAGGAGGGATATATTTTGGTAAAAGAGGTCGCCTAGATAATGGAAACACAGCTTATGATACATGTATTTATTCTAGGGAAGAAATAGTTAGATTAGTTAAAATGGGGTTTGAGTTAGCTGAAAAAAGATCGAAAAAGTTGTGCTGCGTTGATAAAGCAAATGTCTTAGAAAGTTCCAGATTATGGAGAGAAACAGTTCAATCTATGGAAAAAGATCATCCAAATATTTCGGTTTCTTATGAGTTTGTTGATGCAGTGGCCATGAGACTAATCCAGTGGCCAAAAAATTATGACGTTTTAGTAACTGAAAATCTTTTTGGTGACATTTTAACTGATGAAGCTTCAGTTATAACAGGTTCAATGGGACTTATGCCATCTGCTTCTATAGGAAATGAAAACAGTCTATATGAACCTATTCATGGATCATTCCCTCAAGCAGCCAAAAAAAATATAGCTAATCCTTTAGCAACAATTCTCTCAGCAGCAATGATGTTTGAAATGAGTTTTGGCTTAAAAAATGAATCTGAATTTATAAAAAAAGTAGTAGACAAATCTCTAAAAAATGAAATTGTAACTGAAGATCTTTCAAGTAAAAAAGGTAAAAGTTTTAGAACCTCTGAAGTGGGAGATTTCTTAGTCAAAGAAATCCTGTCTAATAAAAGTTTAATTTAATTCATAAAATTCTAAAGATTCATATAATTTTTCATCAACTTATTCAAACCATCCATAAACAACTCTCGCTATATAAGCATTCTTGACAATGATTTTAATAATGAAGAATAAAATGGCAAAAATAGAGGTAATAATACCAGCTTTTTTAAGCGATTCCCAAATGAAACTATAAAAATTTTATAATATCTTCTTCATTGCAGTCATTGATTCCCTTAATTCATACCCAATCATTTCAATTGGATGAAAACGGATTATCTCATTAATATCAATTAACTTTTTATTGTCAACGCCTGTTTCATTTAGGAATTTAGATCCATCACCAATTACGCTTTTATCAATTCTATTTATAAAGTCAGATAGAAGGGGTTTTGCTGCGTGATCAAATAAGTAGCATCCATATTCAGCAGTATCAGAGATAATTCTATTCATCTCAAATAGTTTTTTTCTTGCAATTAAATTTGCTATAAGGGGCGCCTCATGAAGTGATTCATAGTAAGCTGATTCTTCTTTTATTCCAGATGCAATCATTGTTTCAAATGCAAGTTCTACTCCTGCTCTTACAAATGAGATCATCAAAATACCATTATCAAAAAATTCTTGTTCATTAATTTCTTCAGAGGTGATTTTGGTTTTTTCAAAAGAAGTCTCAGAAGTTTGCGCTCTCCATTCCAATAATTTTTGATCATCATTTTTCCAGTCCTCCATCATTGATTTAGAAAAATCACCAGACATAATGTCGTCCATGTGCTTTTGAAAAAGAGGTGTTAGGATTTTCTTTAATTCCTCTGAAAGTTCAAAAGCCTTAACTTTAGCAGTATTAGATAATCTATCCATCATGTTAGTTATCCCTCCATGTTTTAAGGCTTCAGTTATGGTTTCCCATCCATATTGAACAAGTTTAGAAGCATAGCCTTTCTCAATACCATTTTCAATCATTTTATCAAAACATAAAATTGATCCTGTTTGCAATATTCCACAAAGAATTGTTTGTTCCCCCATCAGATCAGATTTAACCTCAGCAACAAATGAAGATTCTAGAACACCTGCTCTATGACCTCCAGTAGCAAAAGCATATGCTTTAGCTTGATCCAAGCCGTATCCATTGGGATCATTTTCGGGATGAACAGCAATAAGAGTAGGAACTCCAAAGTCTCTTAAATATTCTTGTCTAACTTCAGTTCCAGGGCATTTAGGAGCAACCATAATAACAGTTATGTCGTTTCTGATTTCTATACCTTCTTCCACAATATTAAAACCATGAGAATAAGACAAAGTAGAGTCCTTTTTCATTAATGGCATCACGGTTTTAATGACTGAAGTATGATTTTTATCAGGTGTTAGATTAACAACAAGATCTGCAGAAGGGATTAATTTATCAAATGTGTCAACATGAAAACTATTTTCAGTAGCGTTTTTATATGAATCGCGTTTTTCTTTAATTGCACTTTCCCGAAGAGCAAAAGAAATATCTAATCCTGAGTCACGCATATTTAATCCTTGATTTAAACCTTGGGCTCCACACCCTACAATTACAATTTTTTTTCCTGCAAGAATATTTATACCGTCATTAAATTCTGAGGAACTCATCAATCTACATTTTCCTAATTGCTCAAGTTTACCGGTGAGCGATAATCTATTAAAATAATTACTCATTTTTATTTTTTTTAATTACTGTCCTTAAAGGTATTTAAAATATCAGAAATACCCATTTTAGATTTTGTTACTGATATCCTTCCTGATCTAACAAACTGTAATAATCCATATGGTTCAAGATCTTTGTATAATTGCTCTGTCTCATGCCGAAATCCTGTTTTTTCAATAACAAAAAACTTTGGAGATACAGTTACTATATTAGCGTTGCTTTTTTTAATTACATTTTGAATATGTCTTTGTTTAAATAAAGAACTAGATTTAACCTTGTAAAGAGCTGATTCTTGAAAGATAGTTTCTTTATCTGTATGATAAAAAGCCTTTATTACATCAACTTGCTTTTCAATTTGTGAAACAATCTTTTTTACTTTTTCCTCATTTGCATTAACAACAATTATAAAACGAAAAACATTCTTAATTTCGGATAAAGAGGTTGAAAAACTTTCAATATTAATGTGTCTTTTCAAAAAAATTGCTGAAATACGATTAAGTAGGCCAACATTATTTTCACTATATATTGATATTGTGTAAACTATTTCGTCTTTCATGATAATTATTCAAGTCTTATATTAGATACTGATTCTCCAGATGGAATCATTGGAAAAACATTGTCTTCTTTTTCAACACATACCTCTAAAAAATAGGGCTCTTTAGATAAAATCATCTCTTTAATAGCATCATTTAAATCCTTTCGGTTTTCAACTCTATTTGCCTTAATGTAATAACCTTTGGCAATAGCAACAAAATCAGGGTTTACCATTTCAGTTTCTGCATACCTTTTGTCAAAGAACAATTGTTGCCATTGTCTTACCATTCCTAAAAAATCATTGTTGAGAACTAGTATTTTTACTGGCAATTTATTCTGAAAAATAGTTCCTAATTCTTGTATTGTCATTTGATATCCTCCATCTCCAATAATTGCAATTACTTCTCTTTCAGGGGCACCCATTTTTGCGCCAATAGCTGCTGGTAAAGCGAATCCCATTGTTCCAAGGCCTCCTGAGGTAATATTGCTTTTTGATTTTATAAATTTAGAATATCTACATGCTACCATTTGGTGCTGTCCGACATCAGTTACAATAATTGCATCACCTTTAGTGTATTTATTTACAGCAGAAATAGTTTCCCCCATGGTTAATCCATTTTTTTTTGGATATAAATCTTCTTTTATAACTTTATCTATTTCTATCTTTTCAAGATCTTTAAACTGTTTAATCCATTCAGGATATTCCTTCTTATTTATGAGTGGAGTTAATTTGGATAAACTTTCTTTGCAATCACCTAAAATTGCAATATCGACCTTAACGTTTTTATTAATTTCTGAAGGATCAATTTCAAAATGCAAAACTTTTGCTTGTTTAGCATAAGTTTTCAAATCTCCAGTAACTCGATCATCAAAACGCATTCCAATAGCTAATAATACATCGCATTGATTTGTTAGAACATTAGGAGCGTAATTTCCATGCATTCCAACCATCCCTAAATTTAAAGGATGGGAAGTTGGCAGGGCTGAAAGACCTAGAATTGTCCAAACAGATGGAATACCTGATTTTTCAACAAATTCTTTTAATTCTTTTTCTGCTTCTCCTAGAATAACACCTTGTCCAAAAACAATAAGTGGCTTTTTGGCTTTATTTATCAGTTTAGAAGCCTTAGTTAAAATTTCTTCACTTAGCTGGGGTTTTGGAACATAACTTCTTATGCCATTGCATTTTTTATATGAAAATTTAAACTTTTCAAATTGGGCATCCTTAGTAATGTCAATTAACACAGGTCCGGGACGACCAGATTTTGCTATGTAAAAAGCCTTAGCAATAATTGAGGGTATTTCAGATGCCTTTGTAATCTGGTAGTTCCATTTAGTTACTGGAGTTGAAATACCTATAATATCAGTTTCTTGAAAAGCATCTGATCCAAGTAAATGTGAGGCAACTTGACCAGTAATGCATACTAAAGGGGTGGAATCAATCTGGGCATCAGTAATGCCAGTAACCAAATTTGTTGCTCCAGGTCCTGAGGTTGCTATTACTACTCCAACTTTACCTGAGGCGCGAGCATAACCTTGCGCAGCATGAGTAGCACCTTGCTCATGTCGAACTAAAATATGATTAAGCTTATCCCTATACTTAAATAATTCATCATATACTGGCATGATAGCACCTCCAGGATAACCATATAACAAATCAACTTTTTCTGATAATAAAGAGCGAATAACTGCCTCTGCACCAGAAATGATTGATTCTCCAGAATTTGAATATTTTTTAGTATTGCTTTTCCCTTTTTTCATTCATTAATTTTATCTGTAACACATCCTTCAGAAGCATTGGAAACATTATTGACATATTTTACCATTATTCCCATAGAAAATTTATTTGGTGGTTTAACCCATTTTTTCCTTCTAGATTCAAGTTCACTTTTTGATAAATTGACATCAATTAAATTCTTTTCTGCATCGATGGATATAATATCTCCATTATTAATTAAAGCTATAGTGCCTCCTTCTTGAGCTTCAGGAACAACATGTCCAACAACAAATCCGTGAGTACCTCCAGAAAAACGACCATCCGTAATTAAAGCGACATCTTTTCCAAGTCCAGCTCCCATAAGAGCAGATGTTGGTTTTAACATCTCAGGCATACCTGGCCCCCCTTTTGGTCCTTCATACCTAATTACAACAACATCTCCCTTCTTTACACTTCCTTTTTTTATTCCATCATTGGCTGCATATTCACCATCAAAAACTCTTGCAGGACCTTTGAAAACAAGACCTTCTTTTCCTGTTATTTTTGCAACTGCACCTTTAGATGCTAAATTTCCATATAGAATGCGAATATGTCCCGTTGGCTTTATTGGTCGATCAAGAGGTCTTATCAAATTTTGACCTTTAGTTAATGAGCTAGTTTTAGATAAATTTTCAGCTAAAGTTTTTCCTGTAACTGTTAAACAGTCTCCATGAAGCATCTTATTTTCTAGCATAAATTTAAGAACAGCAGGTATCCCTCCAACTTTGTGTAAATCTTTCATTAGATATTTACCACTTGGTTTTAAGTCAGCTAAAAAAGGGGTTTTATCACTTATGGATTGAAAATCATTTAATGTTAAATTAATATTTGCTGCTTTTGCTATAGCTAAAAAATGTAATACTGCATTTGTAGATCCACCAAGAACGGATATCAAACGCAATGCATTTTCTATAGATTTTTTTGTTACAATTTGAGAAGGTAAAATATTCTTTTTTATAAGGGTGTCAAGAGTATCTCCTAGGGAATTGCATTCATTAATCTTATCGGAACTTTTTGCTGGATTTGAAGAGCTAAAAGGAACTGACATACCAAGGGCTTCAATTGCAGATGCCATAGTATTGGCAGTGTACATTCCTCCACAAGCACCAGCGCCTGGGCATGCTTTTTTAATAACACATTTATATTCATTTTCATCAATTTTCCCAGAAACTTTCTCCCCCCATGCTTCAAATGCAGAAACTACATCTAATTCTTTGCCATTATGAATTCCTGAATCAATAGTGCCACCATAAACTAATACACCAGGTCTATCTAATCGTAGCATAGCCATCAATGCTCCAGGCAAGTTTTTATCACACCCAACAACTGTTACAATTCCATCATATGACATTCCTTGAACTACTGATTCAATAGAATCTGCAATAATATCGCGTGAGGGCAACGAAAACCGCATCCCCGGAGTACCCATTGAAATACCGTCACTTATTCCAATAGTATTGAAAATTAAACCTACTAAACCTTTAGCATTTATGGACTTTTTAATATTCAATGAAAGTTGATTCAAATGCATATTACATGGATTGCCTTCATATCCAGTACTTGCTATCCCTATGAATGGTTTTTTAAAATCCTCTTCAGTTAAACCTATTGCATGAAGCATTGCCTGAGCAGCAGGTTGAGTAGAGTCCTGAGTTACAATTCTACTGTATTTATTATGAGGCATCTAAAAAATTTTAAGTGAAATTAAAAAGGTGGAATTGAATAATGTGTTATGTTTAGAATCGAACTATTATACTCAAAATAAAATTAAATAAAGTAAGTAGCTGATTATCAATTGATTGAATGTTTTTGGAAAAGACATTCAAGTAGAAAAATTTATTGACATAAATCAGTATAATTTTATTTTATAAAATACTTCCATTAATATTGAAAATGTAGCTTATTTTTGATGAATCTTTTAAAATTTAATTCGGCAGATGTTAAAAAACGCTTTAAATACAGATATAGAAAATATATATAATAATCAGATAAAATTTTTTTCTCAGCAAAAAACACTCCCAATAAAATATCGGAGAGAAGTATTAAAGAAGCTATTATTCTCCATCAGGGAAAATGAAAAAAAAATTCATGCTGCTCTTTATAATGATCTTCGTAAATCAGGATTTGAATCATTAACAACTGAAACTATCTTGGTTGAAAAAGAAATAAAAAAAATGATTAAAATGCTTCCTGTTTGGAGTAGACCTAAAAGAGTAAAAAGCAGTCTTTTAAATTTCCCCTCTCGTGATTTTATAGTTCCAGAACCATATGGTAATGTATTAATAATAACTCCTTGGAATTATCCATTTCAACTAGCAATGACCCCCTTGGTTGGTGCTGTTGCAGCAGGAAACACAGTTGTGTTAAAGCCTTCTGAGTCATCAGAAAATACCAGTTTAATAGTTTCTGAAATTATTAATTCAGTTTTTGATTCCTCACATGTAAGTGTTATTCAAGGCGATGCATCTGTAGCTTCAACACTTTTGAAAAAAAGGTGGGACTATATTTTTTACACTGGAAGTACTGCTGTTGGAAAAATTGTTGCAAAAGCTGCTGCGGAAAACCTAACCCCAACGACTTTAGAATTGGGAGGTAAAAGCCCATGCATTATCGATGAGACTGTACCAATAAAAAAAACTGCTAAGAGAATTGTTTGGAGTAAGTATATAAACTGTGGTCAAACTTGTATTGCCCCAGATTATCTAGTTGTTCAAAAAAAAATAAAATCTATTTTAGTCAACAATCTGATTAACGAGATAAAATCTGCTTTTGGAAAAAATCCAATTAATTCTCCAGATTATGGTAGAATTATACACAAAAAGCATTTTGATAAATTAAAGTTATCATTAAAAAATCAAAAAATTCTTTATGGTGGAATTCAAGATGAAAAACAATTATATTTTGGACCAACACTTGTAGATGAACCTCCAAATGAAAGTATTTTAATGCAAGAAGAAATATTTGGTCCAATACTGCCAATTATTTCTTTTGATTCTGAAAATCAGATGCATCAGATTTTTAAAGGAAGGGAAAAGCCCTTGGCTTTTTATATATTTTCTAATAAAAAGAGATTTGTAAACAATGTTTTTAAAAGATATTCATTTGGAGGTGGGGTCGCTAATGATGCAATTGTGCACTTTGCAAATGATAATCTTCCCTTTGGTGGAGTTGGAAATAGTGGAATGGGAGAATATCATGGGAAATATAGCTTTAAGATTTTCTCTCATTATAAACCAATAGTAAAACGTTCTTTCTTGTTTGACTTACCTCAAAGATATGCTCCATATCCTAAATCACTTTCCTTCCTAAAGTTTTTAATTAATCGCCTATGAAGTCTGAGAAAATAGTTAGTAAGGCCATAGATTTTAGAAGGTCCATTAGGCATTATGATCAGGATCTTGAAATTGATGAAGAAATTGTTAAAAAATGTATTGAGCAAGCTGTTTTGGCTCCAAATAGCAGTAATCTGCAACTTTGGCAATTTTATCATATAATTGATAAAAAAATTATCAATGAATTATCAAAATCTTGTTTTAATCAACCAGCAGCAAGAACTTGTAAACAACTTGTTGTATTTGTAGTAAGAAAAGATCTTTGGAAAAAAAGAGCTAATGCAAATGCAGAATTTATTAAAACAACATTCCTTAGTGATAATGATAATTCTATAAGAAGAAATAAAATGGCTGTTAATTATTATAAAAAACTAATACCTGCTATTTATTCTGATTTTTTTGGTCTTTTTGGAATTATAAGATATTTATTTGCGCTTTTGACAGGTGTTTTCCGTCCAATATATAGACAGGTCTGTAAATCTGACCTGAGAGTTGTTGCTCATAAAAGCTGTGCTTTAGCTGCAGAAAACTTCATGATAAGCATGGCTGCATATGGATATGATACTTGTCCTATGGAAGGATTTGATTCACTAAGAACCAAAAGAACTCTAAAGCTACCTAATAGCTCAGAGATAAACATGATCATAAGTTGCGGGAAAAGATCTAAAAAAGGAGTTTATGGGCCTAGATTTAGAATTCCTTTTGATCAAGTTTATTTTCGAAAATAATCTAGCTGATTTCAAAAGAAATTTTTTCCCCTCTCCTTTTTTGTGCTAAAATAGACATGGAAAATTCATCCAAAATTAGCGCTCTTGGATATCCGCCTGTTACTTGTCCATCCGCCATCGAAGCTAATAAAACTCCTTTTGGCGTTAATTGAATAGTTCCTGGAATTATGGCAGAGCTTTTAAGATTTATTCTATTTTTTAATTTATCGTCTCCTAAAAAATGATATCCCATTCGATCATTAATGCCTATTGTAAAAGATTTTTTAAATAACTGTTCCTTCAAATCTGAGGGAATATAATCCCAATCTGGACCTTTTGACACATGCAAATTTTCTCTTAAATAGTAACCTTTAGATAATAAATCATTTAAATCATATTTAATACTTTCAGACCTACTGTCAATAGAAAAGTTGTCCCCCTTTTCTATAATCTTTTTTTTTGTAACAGGATAATAATATGAACCGCTTCCTAAAACTGAAGAAACCTTTAATCCTCCTCTGAAGGAAATATATGTTCGAACACCTGAAATACAGTTACCGAATTTAACTATATCACCTAAATTACACTCAAAAGGTTTATTAATCGGCATTTTATCTTCGTTGAGATAGACGTCCATTGGAGCACCACTGTATGCTAATTTTACTTTTCCTTCAATAAGTAAAGTAGGTCCTTTTAAGGTTGTCTCTATCAAACATTTTTGATAATCATTACCAACTAACTTATGTGCAAATTCGAAAGCCTTTTTATCCATTGGACCGGACAAGGGAACTCCTTTATGTCTATAACCTATCCTTCCAACATCTTGAATAGTTGAAAAAAACCCTGGCTCGATAATTTTAATCTTTGACATTGCAAATATTAAATGATGGTAATATATTTTTTGAATTTTCTTTTGATCTATTCTCATAATCATCTATAGAAATTTGTTTAAATGAAAATTTATCTCCAACAGATGCAAAACAATTAGGATCTCTTTCAGGGTCAAAAAAAACAGTTGGTGTGATTCCTATTACGTGCCACCCTCCTGGACTATTTTGAGGATAAATACCAGCATAACCTCCGCCAATGGCTAATGATCCTTTTGGCACTTTCAGATTTGGTTCTGCTTTTCTCTTAAATTGCATAGATTTTGGCAGCCCTATTAAGTAACAAAAGCCAGGTAAAAATCCAAAGAACTGAACTATCATTTCTAACTCACAAATTCTTTTTATGTAGCTCTGAGTTTTTAATTCGTCATCATTGAAATACTCTATTAAATCTGATGAGAATACATTCTCAAAGCAAACTGGTATTTCCCAATGTTTGTATTCAAAATCAACAGTTTTAGATAATGTTATGTCATAAGCACTTAGTAGGTTTTTCTTAATTGTATTTATATTAGGAGATTCCTTAAAAAAAATTGTCAAAGAGTCGCTAGTTAGTACTAAATCTTGAATTATATTTTTGAAAAAACTAGCTATATAATCTCTAAAAAAAGAACGATAGAGAATATCAATTTGAGAAATAGACGGTTTTTCAAATTTTATAATCAATCCTCTTGATCCATAGGATGTAAATAAAAGTTTATTTCCCATTACTAATCTTTTTAATGATCATAGCATGCAATTCTTTAACATAAAGACTGGCATTTGATGTGTCGCTGTGAAGGCAAACAGTGTCTATTTCTAATGAAATTTTATCTCCATTTATTGTAGTTACTTCACCCTTGAAAAATTCTAAAATTTGATTCCTTATCTCTGATATATTTGAAAAAACAGAACCTTTTAATGATCTATCTAGTAGGCTATAATCATTTTCATATCTTCTATCTGCAAAACCTTCTTTCCAAACTTTGTAATTATTTGATTTAAAAAGATCTATGATTTTAGTAGAACCTGAAGGCAGATATACAATTGAAACATTTTGATATTCTTTTATAACCTCTAAATATTCCATAGCTAAATTCAAATCTTTACTCATTTCATTGTATAAAGCTCCATGTGCTTTAATATGATTCCAACTTACGTTCAACTCATCTACTACCTCTTGAAACAAATCCAATTGATTCCTAATTGAATTCTGAAACTCTTTTTTATTTTTGTATGCGGAAATCCTGCCAAAATTTTGATGATCATAATAAGATGGATGTGCCCCTACTCTAACATTATGTTTTTTGGCTAAAGAAATGGTTTTACTTATTGTATTTCTGTCTCCAAAATGTCCACCACAAGCTATATTACAAGAAGTAATCCAAGGCATTATTTTAAAGTCGTTTCCGACACCTTCACCTAAATCACAGTTTAAATCAAACATCTATTGAAAAGTTAAAAAAATAAACCTAAATTTTTAAGCCCCAAAAAGATATAAAATACCAAAATAATAGCAAGGGTGACCTTTATTAAATATTGATTCTTAAAATAATTCTTAAGTCTATTGCTAGTGACTAATAGAAATAAAAAAGTTCCTATGACAGGAAGTAATAATCCGTTAAAAAATTGGGCTAATTGAATCGTGGTTATTGGATTTACGTCTAATGATGAAAAAATTGTTCCTATAATCAATACAAATAAAAAGATGAATTTTGCTTTATT
>CERB01020296.1_pt1 | contig 12609 bp, 16 predicted proteins | sample 356271 | NCBI WGS metagenome assembly CERB01 (sample SAMEA2621155, study PRJEB7988) | marine metagenome | isolation source: saline water (ENVO:00002010), including
TTGATTCCTTCTTTATGTCCGGAAATACGTTGGAAACTATGTGATTTAGCCCAACGACCATTCCCATCCATAATAATTGCAATATGTTTAGGTAAATCGCCATGTTTTTCAACTTGTTTTCTGAGTTTTTTAGACATAAAAAATCTATTCGAAACTATAACTAAAATAAAAGGTGTTAAAAATACTCTTTTAGAAAAATTTAATCAAATTATTATTCGGAATATTCATATAATTCAGCTGTATGATGATCAAATGGTTTAATATGATCAGGTACTAAAATTCCTTTATACTCAGACTTACATTTATAGCATTCTACAGAATCTTTTACTCGATTATATAATAAATAATCTACTAACGATAATAACAATAGACTTATTCCATAGGTCCAAGGAACAAAGATTGCACCAATAAGTATAATTAAACATCCAATTGCTTGGTTAAAATCTTTTTTCTTATATAGATCTTTACATCCACAAATTGGACATATATCAAAAGTCAATTCATTATTAAAATATTTTGGAGAATGACATTCTTCACAACTAAGCGCATCTAAAAATATTTTTGATTTTTTACAGATTTCACAATCAATTTTTTTCAAACTATAAACCCATACTGAACTAAATAATATTTAAAAATTAAGTCACTGAATAAAATTGAAACGATTGATACATAAAGCAATCCTGTAGCACTCTGCGTTGCCTGAAGTTTTAATGTACGTATTACAAAAATATTTAATATAATAGGAAAGATGTTACCTATAAAGAAAGCAATCCCTAATAAAAATCCTTCAAATTGAAATAAAAATGACCAAAGATTGTAGCTTATACCATAGCTGTTAATAAAATTATTATTAAAAAAATAAATACTATCCCACAAAATTCTAATTGATAGAAAAAAAGAAAGTGTGAGTGTCGCTCTTTTTAATAAAAAAATAGGTAAATCAATAACATTCAAATACCAATGCCCAAGTATCATAGAAAAAAACACAGTTGCGGTAATTGCTGAATTCAGTAGTGATATCAAGAGCGCACCATCAGAATTTAGACTTGGAATAAGGTTTGGCAATATAAATCTCAATGATATAAAACCAATAAAACTTATAATGGATATAATAAAATTATTAGCTTGTTTTGAGTTCCAATATATTGCTGTCAATGACATTAACATTACGAACCAAATTATTAAATATATTTCTGAAAATAAATTCGTAGATAAAGAATGATAACCAATTACACCAATTGCTCCAACAATGCAACACTTACCAAGATTAAATCTATAAAAACCCTTATCAATTTGGTTCGAAGGTGTTATAAATAATAGCAAAGGATACACCATTGCATATCCTAAAAAAATAAGAACAATAGTCTCTGTAAAATAAGTAAACATTAATCAATGATATCCCATACTTTCTCGGCAACTTGCTTATATTGCTTAGTTACATGTGAATTAGGATTATTTTCTATAATTGGTCTACCAATATCAGTTGCTTCCATAATTTCCTGAGATATAGGGATTTCTGCCAATAATGGAACATCGAGTCTTTCACTTTCTTTCTTGCCACCACCTTTTTTAAATAAGTCTATTCTAAAAGCAAAACTTCCATTTTTTTTGATATCAATATGCTGACCTTCAATTGTCAGATTACTTGTATTTTCAACTTCTCCTTCAATAAATAATCCAGACATATTTTCTATAACACCCAAAATAGGAGTTTGTACTTTCTTGAACATATCTGCTCCTTTTTTTACATCTGCAAGAGCAAGATCTTGTGGAGTTGTCACAATAATTGCACCATCTATCTTTAATTTTTGTGTTAGTGTTAACTGTACATCTCCAGTCCCTGGCGGAAGATCTAGAACTAGTAAATCTAAATCTCCCCATACAACATCACGAAAAAATTGTTCTGTCATTCTAGCGACTAATGGGCCTCTCCAAATAACGGGAGTTTGATTTCCACTTATAAACCCAAAGCTCATAACCTTCATTCCTAAATGCTCTAATGGAATAAGTTTACGATCTTGTGTTAAATCAGGTTGTTCATCAATTCCTAAAATAATTGGTAATGATGGACCATAAATATCTAAATCTAGTAGACCTACACTAAGTCCCATATTTTTGAACGAGAGCGCCAAATTAGTAGCTACAGTTGATTTTCCAACTCCTCCTTTCCCACTAGCTACAGCTAGTACATGTTTTACTCTATCCAATGGTTGGGCAGGTTGGTCACTGGAGGATTGAGGCGCTGAAGATTCTGGCTGCTGATCTGTCCCTTCTTCAATCGTAATATTTATTTTTGTAAATGCGCTTGACTCCTCTAAAGTATCATTAATTTTTTTTACTATATCCTGTTTTTTACCTTCTTGTTGAGTTTTAATCTGTAAAATTATTGATACCGAATCATCATCGATGATTATATCACGTACCATTCCAAATGAAACAATATCTCTGCTAAATCCAGGATACTGTATGGTTTTTAGTAGTTCAAGAACTTTATCTTTATTCATTAGTTTATACAAAAAAAACGGCCGTTGTTTACAACGACCGTTTTTCAATAGTTATCTTATTTTTTATTATCCCGAAAAATCTCTTCCAAACCAATCATAGTTAATTTTAGTAAATTTACTCCATTCTTCTGGAACTTCACTCTCTTCAAAAATAGCCTCAACAGGACATTCAGGTTCACATGCTCCACAATCGATACATTCTTCTGGGTCTATATATAGTTGTTTGCCATCGGGATCAAAACCATCAGCCTTTGCTTCAGCCCCAGCACCTTTTTTATCATCAGGTCCATGTATACAATCAACAGGGCAAACTTCTACACATGCAGTATCACAAGTTCCTACACACGGTTCTGCTATAATGTATGTCATCATTATCTCCTAATTTGTTTTCAAAGCGTTATGAAAATTATAACACTTTTACCATTTTAAAAAAAACCTTTTATATTGGCTGAAAAATTATATTCCTCTTAAGTTCCGCAGTAAAATTTTTATAAAAAATATGGCAAAAGAATATAATTACGATCACTATAAAACGGTTCCTGAACCTGCAGATAAAGTCAATTACAAGAAGAAAAAGCCTAAATTGATTGCAGTAGTTGATGAAGATAATTGCACGGGGTGTCAAGTCTGTGTCCCCTTTTGCCCTGTTGATTGCATTGAACCAGTTCCCGTTGAAAAGTATGGAACGCCCATTCCCCCTGTACAGGTACGACATGATGAATGTATAGGTTGCCAAATTTGTGCGAAGGCCTGCACTAAACTCACATGGGATGCTATCAGAATGATCAAGACTGAAGAATTTGAAGAAACATATGATATTGAACTTACCGGCTAAGTAAAATTTCTAGGTCATTAACTTATTAGTTAAAAAATCTTCGATTTCTTTAATCATAAATTCACCCTTAACTATTCCAATATTTTCAATATTTCCATTTTTTATTATAATATGGAAAGGTGTTCCCCATTTTCTTAAATCATTATTTTTTTTTCTAAATTGAGTAAATAATAATTTATCAAGACTGTCTTCTTGTTTTTCAATTAACTCTCCATAAAAAATATTCATTTTTAATCTATATGATTTCACAAAGCTCATTGATTTTTTTATTTCTGAATAATTCATTACCACCACCATTTCAATACTTAATTTAGAAAATTTGCGATACAGATCTCTTAGAGCGATTGCCTCATAATGACAATTTGGACACCACTCAGCTAAATATGATATAATATTTATTTTATGATTTTCTCCACTCAGCGATTCCATGATTCCAGGTAATGAATTTAAAGTCATATCTGATTTAGGCATATTAATCCAATCGATATGTTGATATTCATGAGGTTTATCCATATTGCTTGTATTCTACAATCAAAATAATAACTAATAACGTAAATAAACACATGTTACGATAAAAACTGAATTTCTGTTGATTCTTTTTATCCTCCATCTTTTTATGAATTAACATAGCCCTAGATACATGACTAAAGGATACTGCTATTAAACCTATTATTATTTTTAATTGTATCCATCCAAAACTTAACCAATATGTTTGATCTATTGTCATTAGAACTCCAGTTAAAGGGATAAAAAAAGATGCTGGCATTTCAACTTTACTAATTAAATCAAGAATTAGCTTAAGATCGGTCTTATCTTGTTTTGACCAAATAATTGAAATTGTTAATGCTGTTCCAAACCATGCTGACATACCTATTACATGTAGTAACTTTAATATTGAATAGTAGGATAATATATTGTCCATAATATTTTTTTAGTAATTAAAATACTTCTTTTAAATTTACTTGGCTTAAGTCATCAACTACAATTGTTGCATTTGATTTTTCTAGCAAATTCTTTTTATCAGGCCTCCTTGAGACTATAATCGATTTGGCACCATTTTTTGAGGCGGCTTCTGCATCTGATTCAGTATCACCTATCAAGATAATATCTTTGAATCGAAATGACTCATTTAATATATCCCACGCTTTTTCTCTTGCTAGCCAAACCAGATCAGATCTTGCCCTTGCATCACCACCATAAACACCAAAGGCAAATTTTCCCCATAAATTAAATTTTTTGAGTTTAATTTTTGCTGCTTCTTTGATATTTCCAGTTAATAGTCCATAAGAGTATTTGTTTTTTATTACTATATCTAACAATTTGATTGTATCTTTATAAACGAATGGTTTTTTAGATTCCTCAAACAGCAATTTTAGTTTTTTAATATATATGTTAAGAACTTTATCTACTGTTTCATTCAAGTTTGTTTTACAATCTATTTTACGTAATGCATTTTCTATAATTAATAAATCTGTTGAGCCAGCTACATCTTCATATTTTAAATTTGGTGATTTTCCAAATTGATCTATTAATATTTTATCTAATAATTTTCTTGCAATATTACTTGGCGATATAAGTGTGCCATCAATATCGAAAAGGAAGAGTTTTTTCATAATTAATCTTTATTTAAATCTTCATTTTCTAACAATTCAGCAATTTTAGTTTTAACTAAGGAGCTTAAATCTTCTACATTTAGGTTTTCATATGCATTTTTAGGTATTGGTTCACCAAAAATTGTAATTAATGAGCCTGGTTTTATTCTCCAATCTGTTACTTTTTTTGCGTTATATGCTCCAATTAAAGCAACTGGTATAATTGTAACTCCTGTATTTTTTGCTACATGAAATGCGCCTTTTTTAAATTTGCCTAATTTTCCATTCAGTGTTCGAGTACCTTCTGGCGCTATCATTGTTGAAGTACCATTTTTAATTGCTAATTCCAGTTTTGATAAACTTCCAATAGCTGATTTAATCTTTCCTCTTTCTATTGGTATGACGCCATATCTTTTAGCCAAGAATCCCCATACAGGATAAGAAAATTGGAATTTTGCTCCAACTCCCGTGCAATAATGATTAACTCCTCCAATAATCATAAATGCATCAAATAATGATGCATGGTTTATTAAATATAAATATGGTCCATTTTTCTTATTTGGAACTTGTCCCTTTACTTTAAACCACTGCCCTCCGGAGAGCATGATTATTCTAGAAATAATTTTTGCCAATCCATGTAGTTTATATGGCGGGAATAATAATAAAGCAATCGTATAAATAAGGGCCCCAAATAGAAAAAATATTCCAGCAATTGGCCAAATAATTATTGATATTAGTGTCTTAGTCATTAATTATTCCTATAGTATTAAATAGCTTATGATTTGCTTTAGAAAATGTATAATTATTGATTTCATCTATTTTAATCCACTTACTGTTTTTTACATTAATGTTTGTTGGCTGACATTCAATTAGTGTAATTGTGATTTTATAATGAGAATAAGTATGTTTAATTGTTCCAATTTTATTTATTTTTTCAATTTTACATCCTAATGATTCTTTAGTGTATTTTTCAAAAATAGAAATTGAATCACTTTTCTTATTTCTTTCAACCACAGGCAACTCCCAAAGTCCTGCTAACAAACCCTCTGATGGGCGCTTTTGAATCAGTATATGTTTGCCTTCTGAAATATATCCTGAAACATAATGCTTAGTTGGGATTTTTTTTCTTTTCTGTCGTTCAGGATATTGAGTGGGATCATACGATGAAGTTCCCTTACATGAAGTTTCTAATGGACATAAAGAACAAAATACAGTTGTTGGTTTACAAATTAAACTGCCAATATCCATTAAAGCTTGATTAATATCACCTGGTCGCTCATTTATCATAATTTTTAATTTATTTTCAATTTTAACAAGATTTCTTTTTGAAATTTTTCTAATTCTCAAATAGCGAGATAGTACACGCTTAAGATTACCATCAATAGCAGGGTATTTATGATTATATGCAATAGACATAACGGCTGAGGCAATATATTTACCAACACCAGGTAGCGAAATAAATAAATCATACTGATCAGGAACAACTCCACCAAAATTAGTAACAACATATTTTGATGCCTGATGAAAATTCCTACATCGAGAATAATATCCTAAACCTTCCCAAAACTTTAATAATTCATCTAAATTAGCTTCTGCAACAGATTGAACTGTTGGATATTTTTCAATCCAATCGTTATAATAGGGTATTACCACACTAACCTGGGTCTGCTGTAACATAACTTCAGACAACCAAATCATGTATGGATCATTGGTTTTACGCCATGGTAATATTCTTTTATTTAAATCGTACCAATTTAATAAATGTTGATATTTATTTGTATTATGCAATTATTTATTTAAAAAATATTTTGATACTATCCAATGAAATGATGAAAGGCTCTTTTTCAATTCTTCTTGATCTTCTAATCTGGTATTCCTGAATAGCTTACTGACGAAAGAATCAATTTCGTCCTCGATTTTAGATTGAAGCAATTCACCTTTTTTTGTAACTGAAATGATATATGATCGTCTATCTTGAGAGCTTCTATTTTTTTGAACAATGCCTTTTTTCATCAAAATATCAATCAATCGTGTTAATGTACTATTATCTACTCCTATTTTAATTGAAAGCGTTGTCATGTCTATACCGTCTATTGGAATGGATGATATCAGTATGATTTGCGAAAGAGTTAAATCAAGCTTTTTGAATTGGGTTCTAAATAAAGATTGAAGATCTATTAGAAATTGTTTTAATAATTCTCCAAATTCCATAGTTGTATATTACAAATATATTTTTTTAATACAAACAACCTTAGTTGACTTGTGCTCCATTCTCGATTTTTTTGTCTGGCTGAAGTAGTACTACATTAGAGCTGTCGTCATCTACCCCAAGGACTAACACTTCAGAAACAAATTTACCTATATTTTTCTTACCTAAATTCATAATAGCTATTACTTGGATACCTTCTAATTCATCTATTTCATAATTTTGTGTTATCTGGGCACTTGACCATTTCTTGCCATATTCTCCAAAGTCTATATATAATTTATACGCTGCTTTTTTTGCTTCGATGAATTCTTCAGCTTTAACTATTGTTCCAACAATAAGCTTAACTTTATTAAACTGATCAATACTTATTTTATTTTCTTTCATCTAATTTGGTAAACTCCATAATAGTTCTGCGTGATTCTTGTATATTGTAATTAGTGAATCGAATTCGTTTTGATTTATGTTGTGCCCCACAAATCGTTTATGGTCTGATTGATACTCACCCATGACATACCACTGACCAGTAATTAATAATTCATCTTCTCTATAAATTGTTATGGGATCTTGACCATTAGAGCCAGTAGTAGGACCATACATTGAAATTTTATTAACAATTCCATCATTTTCAAACCATGTTGAATCTGTTTCAGAGCCATCTGAAAAGTATGCTTTTTTCATACCCATAAGCCTTGAATTCGCCCTTATTATAAATGACATTGATTTATCTGGTATATATCTCCCAGATGTAGAATCAAGGACTGTGTTGCTTGTAACAAATGAAAAATAATATATATCTGGATTTGCGGTACACATAGTATTTAAATCTCTTGCCCCCTGGACGCTAAGATCCCATGATATAATATTCTTAGTTCCCCATGCAGGATGTTTTTGTATTCGTTTAAAATATTTACCCCATGTCTCTTTTGTGTTTCTTCTAAAACCCCATTGATCCAAATCAAAACTATAAAATGAATTACCTGCCACTGCAGCTACAGCAATAAAATCTTGTAAAAAAGGTATACCAGAGGTAACAATATCAGAAAGTGTAGTCCCATTGTGTGGAGCGGAGATTCCAGTAATTGACTTTATCCAATTGTTATGCACATTCCCTAATAAGTCACTTTTTTCTTTAATATTTCTTTCATCAACAACACTTGTACGTAATAAATAATCCAACATCCTAATTGTCTGACCGCCTGTACTATGACCAATCAAATGAATAGGGTTTTCTTCATCCCATTGAGGATATATTCCTTTATAAACTTTACCTTTAGGTTTTTGAATCAATCCAAATGATTTTGAATGGCCCCTACCATAATCAATCTGGCCACCTTTTATTTGATAAAATAACTCTACAGCTCTATCCCAATTTGATGAAATAGGCCCAACATTTGATGTATAAACTTCAAAACCATTTTTTGTTAGCTCATTTTCAATATCATTTTTACCGCCCCAATACCTATAGGAACCCATTTCATCTCTCCCCCAACCCATAAATCCATGTACAAGTATAATCGGATGTTGATTTTGCCCAAAACTTTTTGATAACATTAAAATACAATAAAATGTTAGATAAAAAAAATTTCTGAATTTCATAAAAACTAAATGGATGTTATTCGTAGTACCAACCAAATAATATCATCATTTCATCTGTTGATCTGAATCCAAATGTAACGGCTTCATTTAACGGATTGTCATAGGTGGTGATTATTTGCAAACCTTCACCCGAATTTAATTTTATAGGAGGATCATAGCTCATAATTGGTGGATGTTGCCAGTCATCAGTCCAATAAACCAACTCACCATCCCTAGTGCCGCCTTTGATTATTACAGAAAACTCCTTCATTTTCTCATGTGCATGAGAAAATAATTGGCCAACATAAATAGATTTATTAGTATAAAATGATTTATTCAATGTGGTAATTTTTTTAGGTGGTAAAAATATATTTTGATTGCTCCAATTTATTACTTTTGCTTCATGTAACACTTCAGATTTATCTACAGTATGTATGTTTGTATATACCTCACCAATCATTATGGAATCAGTACGATTTACATAATGCGAATTTTGATCAAGACCAAAATTAGAATCCAATCTAAACGCAACGCCTGGAGGTAGCTTATAATCCATTCTTGGCCATTGGGTTCCATTAAAAAATTCATGATACTGCATGGATCGAAGTGTTTGGATATTGTATACCCCATTTTCATATCTAAGCTCACGTGGCACATCAAATTCAGGAAGATCAGATGGATTTATATTTTTAATAAATGAATATAAAATAAAATGATGACTGCCAGGCCTCATCTCAATTTGAATTCTATTAGCATATATATCTTCAGAAACATCTAAGTTAGTATATTGAAAAAACTCTCTTTCGAAATTTGGCATAACCTCAAATGGCTTCAAATGTAATTGAATCCCCTTCTTTGGCGGCTTAAGTGGAGTAAATTCTGGCGGTGAATATTTATTTGAATCAAGTAATAATTCTTCTGTAGCAACCACTCCTTCTTCTGGAGCGCCAGCTTCTATCCACGCACGAACAAACTGCAACTGTCCGTCTGTTAAAAAATTTTGTCCAGGTGGCATCATTTGTCCATATTCAGGATGATCGCTTAAAAAATGTTCTCTATCATAAGCATTTATTTTTTCCCACAAATAACTTTTACTTAAGCCTTTCATTCCACCTTCTGTGCTAACAATAACTAGTCCATCTTTTTTTGCTGCTATATTTTTTGGAGATACTCCTACCAATTGACTATAGGAATTTTTTTTACTTAAATCCAAGCCAGATTGCTTTGTCATCGTGGATCCAGAGACATGACAATTTATGCAACTAGTATTTAAGATTTTTTCTTGGATAGTCCCCCAGGTAGATTCTTGTGTATTCTCAACCTCAGCACAACCCGAAAAAATAAACAATATAATAAATAATCTAAGATAATGTTTCATTCTTCAGTTTTAATTTGGGTATAAAGTTAACTGAAGTACAATTACTATTAAATTATAACTATCAAAAAAACATAGGTTCATTTTATGAAAATTAAAAGAACCCCATGAAAAAGAATTTCTTTTAGCTTAATGTATCTACAATATGATTGATTATTCTATATGGGTCAGCATTTGAGGCTGGTCGACGATCCTCTAAATACCCATTCCAATTATGCTCAACAGTGTGTATCGGGATACGAATACTTGCCCCCCTATCACTAATGCCATATGAAAATTTATCAATACTCTGCGTTTCATGTAGTCCAGTTAATCGCTTGTCATTATCTGAACCATAGGCGTCTATCGCATCATCATGAACCTTACCTAATTTTTCACATAATGAAGTATAGAGACTTTCACTACCTTTTGTTCTCATTTCATCATTAGAAAAATTTGTGTGCATTCCAGACCCATTCCAGTCACCTGTTTTTGGTTTAGGATGGATATTTACACCTACACCAAAATCTTCCGCAATTTTATATAATAAGTATCTGCTTACCCATAAATCGTCAGCTGCTTTAATACCCTTCCCAAGGCATTGATATTCCCACTGCCCAAGAGCTACTTCAGCATTTGTTCCTGTTAGTTCAATCCCAGCTTCAAGACAGGCTTCTAAATGCAACTCCGAGATTTCTCTACCTTCAACATTTGAAGCACCTACACCACAATAATAATCTCCTTGAGGCCTTGGCTCACCATTTTCCCAGCCTAATGGCTCTCCTTTTTCATCAGTAAAAAAATATTCTTGTTCAAATCCAAACCACCACTCATCAGTCACTATTTTTGCAGCCGCAGCCCTCATATTTGAAATATGAGTTTCATGGTCACCATTTTGCACTTCACACATAATCAGGCTATCAGCAAATAATGGCCCATCATATGTTTGGACAGGTAATAATATGCAATCTGAACTACCGCCTTCAGCTTGCTGAGTTGAAGAACCATCGAAAGACCATGATGGCGGCGTTTCATCTTTTGTTACTTTTATTTTACTACGAAGTGATGGCTCTGGCTGATATCCGTCAAGCCATATATATTCTAGAACTTTCATATCTGACATTTATAATTCTCCTAAAAAAATTAATCATTTAATTTTCTTTAACTAACTATAAATGAATTACTTTTTTGAGATTATAGTCAAATTCATCGAATAGTATAGCTAACAATGATGGACTTTAATAAATTTATAATAATAAAGTAAATAAATAAATATATTAGGTATAATTTGCTAATTCCTTTAATATATTAAGATCTATGGTTGTTTCTTCTTTATAAGTTGAAAGAACTAAATTGGATTGCGTTCTAGATACTCCAGGCCAATTCTGTATCTCGTATAATAAATCTTCTAAGGCTTGGGAATTTTTTACTCTGACCTTCAAAATATGTGAGCCACTACCTGTGATTGAATGACATTCCATTACTGCTATACAATTATTTGCGCTCTCTACAAATTTATCATAATGATCGGAGTGCTCACTTACAATAAATACATAAGCAGTAAGGTCAAGGCCAGACTTTTTATGATTTAGAATTGCTACAAATCGTTCAATAATTCCCTTATCTGTCAATTTTTTTATTCTTTCCCCAACAGCTGGGACTGATAAATCTACCTTTTTTGCAATATCGCTAGCAGTAGATCGACCATCTTTTTGAAGAATTTGAAGAATTTGAATATCAATACTATCAATCATGATTAATAAATTTAATTAATTTCATTTAATACCAAATAAATTTAATCAATATTACATAATTATATTAAATAATTAAAATTTTGAGGAAAAACCTATTGCGAAAATATATCCTCCAGGACCATATGAATAACTTCCAAAATCAATAATTAAATCATCTAATGAGTATGCTAACCCAATCCCAAAGTCAGAAAAAACACTATTAAAAATTGAACTATCTATTTTTTGATCAAACTTATTTGAAGTGCTTCCTGCTTTAATAATTATATTTTTGTTAATATTGATTATTCCTGATATCTGAAAAATATTTTTTCTTGATGTAGATAAATAGTCTAGCTCTATCTCTAATGGGGTTGAAGGTATAAATCCAGCAACTGAAATAACTCTACTATTAGGTAAACTTTCTTTAGTGGTGATATAAGAATTATACACCTTCCCGTAGTTCTGTAATAATAACCCTAACTTAAGATCTTTTAATTTGAAAATTATACCTGGAGAAAATATAATTGCCTTAGCATTAAATGATTGTATTTGACTAAAAAATAATCCGGTATTGAGTCCAAATAAGATTTTATTATTTTTAGAGGTTTGTGCATAAACCATCTGAAAATGAATATCTGAGGCAGTATAATCACCAGTTTTTTGATTATCTAAGTTACGTTCAGTAAATATGCCATAGTTTGTACGACTAATCTTAAGTCCAAAATATTTTTCGTTAATCTGTGAATTCGTTATTAATGACTGACCAGTTATACCCGCGGGATACTGTATATGATCAATATTAAAAAC
>CERB01065920.1_pt1 | contig 12603 bp, 11 predicted proteins | sample 356271 | NCBI WGS metagenome assembly CERB01 (sample SAMEA2621155, study PRJEB7988) | marine metagenome | isolation source: saline water (ENVO:00002010), including
CCGTTCACCATTCCAACTGACAGTGCAGCGACGTCATTCACCATGACCGTCGACTCATGCTCATCTCGCTGTTCGGCAGATAGTTCGGGCGCGGTCCAGCCATTGGAAATTTCCTCCTTGGTGGGGCGCATCTCTATTGGCAGGCATTCGCCAGAGGCGATGAGTCTGCGAACTGCTAGGCGAAGTCCGATATTCGCCGCTGTAATGGATGCGCACCTTGTTCCGCCGTCTGCGTTCAGTATATCGCAGTCCACGGTAAGTGCGATCGGTCCGAGAGCCTCCAGGTCGACCGCCCCTCTGAGTGATCTAGCGACCAGACGCTCGATTTCCATCGTCCTTCCCTTGGCCCCGCTTCGCTCTCTCCTGAATCTCGAATCAGTTGATCCAGGCAGTAGCGAGTATTCAGCATGGACCCATCCCCTGTTTGAGTTTCTGGGGAACCAGCGTGGAAGGGAGGGGGCCTTTGTAACGCAAACGAGAACTATTGTGTCCCCCTGCCTGTAGAGCAGGGAAGCTAGGGCGTTGGGCGTGAAGTCCAGAGTTACGTTAATTTCCCTAAGCTCATCGTTCCCCCTTCCGGTAGAAACATCCCCTGACTTCATCTTCGCCATGCACTTGCGACCGTAGTCACCTTGTTGAATCATTCGCGTCTTGCGTGAGGGGGGCGGAACGACTCTATGACGCTCTTATCCGTCTCTATGTATGGTCCGCCGATGAGGTCAACGCAGTACGGGACAGCGGCAAACACTTCGTCTAGTATCTCCCTAATCGACCTAGGGGAGCCAGGGAGGTTGATTACCAGTGAGGAACCCCTCGTTCCAGCAATTTGACGAGACAGGATGCCAGTCGGCACGTACTTCATGGAAACCGACCTCATATGCTCACCGAAGCCCGGAAGGATCCTGTCGCACACCGAGGCAGTTGCCTCCGGAGTGACGTCTCTAGGTGCCGGACCAGTCCCTCCCGTGGTTATGACGACTGAGCACAATTCGTTGTCCACAAGGTCCTTGATGCCCTCCTCTATCAACTTCTGATCATCTGGGACAAGCCTCCTTACCGACTCCCAAGGAGAGGTTATTGCTTCCCTGAGGAAACCCTCTATCGCAGGGCCACTTATGTCCTCGTATTCGCCAGAGTTTGCCCTATCTGATGAAGTCAAAATCCCGAACCTGCACAGTTCGCCTCCAGGCATGCCCCAAGACGGGGGACTCTCACGATTAACGCCGCCGGTCGAAAATAGGCTTAACGGGGACACCTTCAAGAACCGCCGCGATAAACCTCTCCCGCTTGAGGTGATGAAGTGCTGAGTCTTCCCCAAACCGCACGCAGGAAAAATACCCGTGCATCGCCTAGCCCAGTTCCAGCAGGTTCTGAAGCTACGTCGACTCAAGATTGCTCAGCATTTCCCCTATAGGCGGAGCTGAGAAAATGAGTGAAGATGGAAAATATGCCACACAGGTGGCTATGGTCAAGGAAGAATGCAAGGATGCGAGCGAGGAAGAGATAGCCCAGGAATTCAAGAGGTATGAGGAGGAGTTCCTTATACCGCCAGAAGACGCGCTTAGGTCCGTAATGAGGAAGTTTCAAGCCGAAGCGGGAATAGAGGTCACAACCTCATCATCCCCGACTTCTTCACAACAGTCTCCCGTGAAGAAGGCTGACCGCTTCTCAGATCTGGGTGCCGATGACCGCAACGTCACCATTGAGGTTGCAGTCGTATCCTATACCCCGAGGATGCAGAAGATGAAGTCAGGTGAGGAGAGGCAGATAGCCTTCGGGTGGATTGAGGACAACCCATGGGAGCCCAGCGACAAGAGGGAGAGGTGGGACTACAAGGACTGGGGCGACCACAGTCAGAATCTGGCACCTGGCTCTGTAGTTCGCCTGGAGGGGGTCTCCGTGAATGAGTGGAATGACAAGCGTTCGATCAACGTCAACAGGACTTCGCGTGTCACTATACTCAAGGAAGGCGGAGCAACGGTACACCAGCCATCGGACGAGCCCCTTACCATAGAGAAAGCATCGGCTTCAGAGGGATTCGTGAATATAGTCGCGAGAGTCGTTTCCACCAAGCCAGATGTGATTGTGAAGAGGGACGGCTCGGGTCAATTGAACGTAGTGAGGGGAAGACTTGCAGACTCCACAGGCAGCATAAGCATGCTTTCCTGGGCCGACTTCGAGTACGAACCCGGCGCGTTGGTCAGGATAGAGGGTGCGACTGTAAGGAGGTTCAGAGACACTCCCGAGGTCAACATCAGCGACTCCACACGAGTGGAGATCTACCACGACAACTCATTCGCCAGTCTGGATGAACTTTCGTCTTCTACGAAGAGCAATATTTCCGAACTTAGGAATGGCATGAGAGACATCGAGATAACCCTGCAGGTGGAGACATGGAATCAGAGATCATTCACAGCCAATGACGGCACTGAGAGGGTGGTTCGTAGCGGCGATGTCATGGATCCATCCGGCCGGTGCAGGCTAACCGCGTGGTGCGAATTCGACCCCAAGCCGGGGGACTTCATTCACTTGAAGGAAGCAAGGGTCCAGTCATGGCAAGGCTCTCCGGACTTGGTTATTGACGATATATCCCAGGCGACAAATCTCGAGAACCCAGCATGGGAGCAGATCGATCCAGAGGACCACTGGGTGGGTGTCGAACTGACTGAACTAGTTGGAGGGGGAACTAGGAGGGGCATTAGGACGAGTGGGACAATAGTATTCGTTACCAATGACTCGGGAATAATTGAAAGATGCCCTGAGCTATTGCCAGACGGGAACAGAAAGTGCCGCAAGAGGCTCAGGGATGGGAACTGCATCGATCACGGCGCACAGAGAGGGGAAGAGGACCTACGAGTTCGTTTGGTCTTGGATGACGGCGTCTCGAATGTATCACTCCTGCTCTCGAAGGAACCCGCACAGGATTTCCTGAAGATGAGTCAGGACGAGGTAGCCGATAAAATCTCCAGGGACGGGCAGGAGGCATTCCTCGCCTCTATCCGCGATGAATATCTGGGCAGGAGGATATCGGTTAACGGACTCGCCTTGATAGACGATCAGGGCGCAATGATCCTTGCAGATAGTGCATCCAAGGAGCAAACCTCGCCCTTGGACGCGGCCAATCACGTAATGGAGAAGTGGGGGGTGACCCTATGATGGAGGGCCAAAGGAGGGAGAGGCAGAGCGCAATCAGGATGCTCGCTAGGGAATACTCCGATTCGTCTCTGACTGAGGTTGGGGCAGGGGAGTATGACCCATCCTTCGTTGTGACCAAGCTAGGAGCTCGGGTGAACAGGACACTGGTGGGGGGCGTGATCGACAGAATGGAAAGAAGGGACGGGGACAATGGCCCAAGCTACACAGGGTCACTCCGAGACCCAACTGGAATCCATTTCTTCAATATCGCACCATTCCAGCCAGAGCTCCATTCGGACGCCGAAGAACTCCTCGCAAGATTTGAGTCTGGAGATAGGTTCCTGATGATGCTAGTCGGGAGGTCGAGGTGGTTCGAACAGGAAGATGGAGGCGTTTTCATGTCACTCAGGACAGAGCAGTTCGCAGTTTGCGACAAGGACACATATTCCATGTGGCTCGTTGATGCAGCCGACGCAACTCTTCGCCGAATAGACGCTTACGAGAAGTCCACGGGAATCGAGCTAAACCGAAACTCAATGGAGAGCGCGGGCATACCCTCCGATCTCGTCCAAGGCCTCGTTTCAGCTAGGGAGCACTATCCAGAATTCGATAGTGAGAACTACCGTGTGGGGGTTCTTCAGGCACTCTCTGCGGCCTCAGGAAGGTCCAGCCTCATCCAAGAGCCAGAGCCTGAGCCAGAAAGCGGATCAATGCAGGAGGCCTCGAGTCCGGACGACGGTCAATCCAGAACAATAGAGCCAGCGGGGGACTTGCACGGGACAATCATAGCGACAATCAATGCTAGGGACTCTGGAGAGGGGGTCGAGTACGACTCGATCATCCTATCATGTGTTGAAGCGGGATTCTCTAGGGAAGAAGCAGAGGACGCACTAGAGAGTCTAAGGGATGTAGATGGCTCGATTATCGAGCCAAGGTTCGGATTCTTCCGGATTACCTTCGACTCTAGGGAAATGTCGCCTTCTTAGCCCGAATTCGGGCCATCGATGATCCTTTGTGCATCCCTCATGGCAGCCCTGACTCTTGCCGCGGATTCGCTACTGGAAACCTCCGTTCTTAGCAAATGCCTAGATTGTTCTACCCCGAACTCTCCCATTCGGGCCCCCTTTATTTCCGCAATGTCTGTGGCAACTCTGGATACCCTTGTCCTGATTGATTCGCTTTCCATTGGCCAACCTCTCCTCCCGGCTAGTCTCAGCACCAACTCCTTCTGGGCTTCGCCCCACCTTCCACCATGGCCCCTCAGAATCGTCCCTACCATCCTTTCCAGTTCCTCCATCTTTGAAACTACGAACCTGAGGTCCGATTGAACATCCGGATCCAGCCGCTCCATCCCCATGACTATTGCATCGGACGCGTCCTCGATTACCGCTGCGGGCACTATTTGATGGAAGTCGACGTCCAAGCTAACCGCCTCATCGTCCTCCGTTTCGGGCTCAGTAGGGGGGTCATCTGCCGGCTTCATCTCAGAAGCGCCCGGAATCCCGTTTCTCCTAAGGCTCCTCTTGATCCTACCCCACCCATTCAATTGATTGGTCAGAACCCCCGCAACCCTCCCCATCAGAACAGTTCTATTTCCGGTCAGCGGGCTCTCGAGTCTCACACACATCTCGTGCAGGTCATCACGGTCCATCTCTGCGAGCTTCTCTATTGTCATTCTCCTTGAGTCGAAGTTCAGGTGTAACCACAGTCTTTGCCTCCTTTCCCTCTGGGAGCCCGATGACTTGATTCCGAAAATCTTCAGTACTTCTCCCAGATCGCTATGGGACATCGACTGAATGCCATCCCACGAGAGGTCATGGTCAGGCAGTATAAGGTAGTGAATCATCCTGGCCCTGAGAACTTCCACCGAACCGCTCTTCGATATTCCCAATCCCTCGGCCCTTTCCCTGAGCTCCACCAGCCTCCCACGATAGAGGCCATCTAGCACATACTCATCATAATCCATGGTACGCTCAAGGCGTCCCGGCCTCTCTACCATGATATCGCTTGCGTGTGCATCGAGGCCGGAAAAGTCGTTTCTTGCACCTATCTCAGTCATCCAGGGAAATGAAAGACGAGGCATCTGGGTCCGTGTGGAAATCCTTCGGTACATCTCTCGAAGTTTCCTTCAGCAGCGTCTCCCAATCCCGGAGTGAAGCTATCGTGGCCCTCTCGAAATCCGAGTACCTGATTACCCTGTGCAAACCCACAGTCTTCTTCCCGTCCTTGGAGACATACTCTATCCTTATCTCAACGTGAACCTCGTCTTCTATGACTTCTCCATCTGGGTCTTGACATACCTGCTCGAGAACTAGGTCCCGAGAATCTTCAGCTTGCTTTATCAGAGATCTTACCTGTCTGTGCCTAACCAAAATCCCAGTCTTCTCTAGCATCTCCTCGTTTAGTGCACCGATGAGGTTGTCATGGACCCACCAGCATGTTTCCCCCTCCTTCTCCGAGATCTGTTCTGAGATGCTAACCGGAAACATTCTCCGAGCAATCAATACAACTAGATCCGAATAGGGCAGAGGCAGGAAATGGGGGTCCCCCGCACTCTGTGGGTCAGGCAGAAGGGAATGCCTCCTACTGACCAAACCAGCTGCATCATAGATCTCCCTCTGAGTTACGAATCCATCGATATCGCCGGATTCTCTAAGCTCTTCCATCCACCTAACGGAGGATATTGGATCCTCGGGAGGAGCCTCTTTGCCCGATATCGAGGCATAGGCTCCAGGGTCAAGTACCCTTATCCCCCTTCTTGCTCTCCTGAGCTGCCTCCTGACTAATTTATGCCCACACAGAATTATCGCTGATTTGGGTTGGTACTGTAACTTGTTGTCCGAGACGAGAAGAGGGTATGGCCTCTGCGGAGTCCTAGCCCCTACAATCTCCAGTCCCGCTTGCAGAATCTCCATCCTTCTGCCGTGGACGACTGAAGCAGGGACAGCAAGCATGTCCGCCTCGCCAGAATCCAGCATCAATAGCCCCTTGTCCAAGTCTAGGGCATTTTTGCACTCGATGTCAATTTCAGGTGAGCTACCTGAATCAAGGAATTTCGATATATTATTCGATACAGAGCATCCGACAGTGTCCAACATAGCAAGGAGTAGTTGTTCCGTCATCGCATCCACCTCTAGGGAGGGAGCACGCCTTGTGCCCATACGGGCCGCGCGCACACTTGTTGATATATGCGACCCCCGCGGAACCGTCTGAGAGTCATGGCCACGATGCTTTCCGTGAAGAGACGCCTCGACAGGCGCCTGAATCTCTTCGAGGAATCCCTTGAATCGCTAGTCCATGATGCGATGTCCTCCTCCGAGGCACCTGCAATGGTCCTCGCTAGGGACGTTCTTCTGGCTGGAGGAAAGAGGCTCAGGCCACTTCTTTGCATACTATCCTATGAAGCCGCAGGCGGCGAGGATGTTTCAGAAGTAATGGACTTGGCTCTATCTTCCGAGCTACTACACACTGCCACCTTGGTTCACGATGATATTTACGACCAGTCAAAATTCAGGAGGGGAAGGCCAACGCTCCACTCTTCCCATGGGCTTTCGCATGCGATAATTGCCGGAGACTACCTGTTCTCACTTGGATTCGCGAGAGGGGGCAGGTATGATCTCGAAGTCGTGGATATGATTTCCTCGGCTTGTGCCAATATCGCAACTGGGGAACTGCTACAGTTTGACCACATTGGGGACCTTTCCACAACCCCTGAGGACTACTATTCGATAATCGATGGAAAGACGGTGGGCCCGTTTTCCACCAGCTGTGCGTGCGCGGCGCTGGTCGCGGGCGCGAGTCAGGACATTGCGGACATGCTCTATGAATTCGGAACCGAATTCGGAAGGGCGTTTCAGCTTGTAGATGATCTTCTTGACCTCACTGGGGATCCATCTATGGGCAAGCCTAGGGGTACGGATGTGCATGAGGGCAAGATGACTCTGCCCCTGATACACGCTTTGACAACTCTCCATGGGGCCGAGAGGGAGCATCTAGCTGACGTTCTTAGTAACTTCAGCGATGACAGATGGAACGAGCTACACTCATTACTGGAGATTTCTGACTCAATGGAGTACGTGAAGCAGCTAATTCAGAACCATGTAGACAGAGCCCTGGAGATTCTCGATTCTCTCCCAGATTCTCCTGCCAGAGAGCTGATGTCCGAAGTGGCGCTGGTTTCCAAGAAGAGGAGAATCTGATTCCGAGGATAACATGTCAGATTCTGCCACCGATTGGGACGTAATAGTGATCGGCGGAGGTCCCGCCGGAGCCACAGTGGCCCGATACGTGGCGGAAGGCGGTCGCAAGGTGTTAGTGATAGACGGGAGGGACCCCATAGGATCCCCTTTGCAGTGTGGTGAGCTCGTTCCCTCAAACGACGAGATGCGTAGATTGTGTCCCGACGTGCCCGAAATTGATGACCTATTGCAGACGCCTGAAGAGGCAATTTCGATGAGGACCAGTGAGATGCACATAGTGCCCCCTTCGGGACGCCCTCTCAGGTATCCCTTCGAGGGCCTCATGCTCAATAGGGTCGCACATGACGAGTGGCTGGTCGAGCTGGCATCTTCCAAGGGCGCACGATTCCTGACCGATGCTCACGTCGAGTCGATCTCAGGCGATTCCGTGACCTTGAGGGGGGGAGAGAAGTTCACGGCTCGGGTTATCGTCGGTGCTGCAGGCCACAATGATCCGCTCAGGCGGGACCATTGGGACGAGTCAGGCTTGAAGATCCCAATCAAGTTCGTACTCATGGACGGAGATTTCGGGAAAGCGGTGGAACTCCACTTCGGCTCAATGGCCCCAGGCGGCTATGCTTGGGTATTCCCCAAGAAGGGAGGGGCGAACATCGGAGTCGGCATCCAGAAGAAGTTCTCGAGGGGCAAGTCCCTCAATTCCCTCACTGAAGAATTCCTCAGCGGCTATGACGGGGAAGTCACATTCAGGGGGGCCGGATCACTCCCCATGTCCGGGACCATTGATCGCTTCGTGAAGGGCAACCACCTACTAGTCGGAGACTCGGCCGGAATGGTACTACCCTCAAACGGCGCAGGAATTACAATCGCAATGATTGGCGGAAGAATCGCTGGCAAGGCAATCGTTTCGCATCTGGACAATGGCACATCCCTACATGAGTACGAGGCCGAGTGGAAACGTCAGATGGGCCCAGTCATGCGAAACTCGAAGCTTTCATTCAAAGTCGGAAGTTGGATAATGAGATTCCCTGACTGGTTCCTCAACCTTGCCTTCAACCCCCTGACCAAGCCGTTCGTTTGGCGTTTTGTAACTTGCAGGAAACCATTCTTTATCTTCTGACTTACCCATTGCTATAGTACCCTATCTCTCAGGGAAACCACTCTTTTGCTTAGACAGAATTCGTAAATCCCACGGGTATGGGCAAAAGCGTGTAGCGCACTATCCAATATTTCCTCTGGCTCCTTGTCTGCCAGATCTTCAAGGGGAGTTCCCCTGACTAGGTGGAAGTGACCGTGTTCCGAAATGGACACATGAGGCTCAGACGCGTCAAAAATGAGTGGAACCATGCTCCCATCGTCCAGAAAATCTTCCCTGTGAGTATCGAGAGAGTAGCCCGATTTATTGGCTTCTTCTAGTAATTCCAGAAACCTCGCTTCATCATCTCTGATGCTCTGCCAGACACTTGTGAATCTTTCCTTACCTTCCTTCCTGCTCGCATAAATCCCGAATCTCAGAAACTTCCTCTTCAGAGCGACGAAGAACTGCAGGTCGTTTCTCCTAGTTCTCCCGGCCCTGGTCATCGCGGCCCATGCGTATGAACGAGGGTTGCCGTGAGGGCAGGGCAGACCTACCATATCACTTGGATTATCATTGAATCCCCTGTCAAACTTAGAGATAATGTCACATAGATCAGACATAAGAGCGATTATCTGGGGTCTGACCTCACTTGCATAAGTTTCCTTGGTTTCACGGTACGCATCTAGGTCCATTCCCAAAGCATAGAGATTCTCATAGTGTTCCAAACTAGAATTGCTGAAGCCAGTAAACTCAAGCCTCCCTTCCCGACGAAGTTTAGAAGCGACGCTCCTGAGTTCATCGAGAAGCTCGGAACCGCTCGAGAATCTAGGCATGAGTCATCGTGAGAGATGCAACTGATAAATTAGTCCCATTTTCGTGATATAGTCAGCAATTGGAGCAGCAGCCCTTGCTAGGTCCCGGTTTGTCGCCTTCCCATATTGTAGCCATGCCTGGGAAAATCACCTTCGCCTTGACATCAGTGAAACCCTCCTCCTCGATCATCTTGACGTAATCCCGAGTCGTCCCGAAACTCGAGTATGTCTTGGTCAGCCACTTCCATGGATGGTCCCCTGAACGGTATATCGTCCTTGCATATGCACTGACGTATGTCCTCATCCAAAGCCATCCCAGGAAACCGTGGACACGGTTAATCTTGGCTGGATCGATGATTACCAACTTACCCCCTGGTTTGAGAACTCTCAGGGACTCCGATAGGCCCGCCCTCTTGTCGTACCAGTCCCGGAAGGAGAATAACGAGCAAACAGCGTCGAACGAGTCGTCTTCGAAAGGCAACTCTTCCGCGGTACCCTCGACGAACGTGGCAGGCGAATATCCCCCGGACTCTCGTGACGAGTTGACCCTCGGCTCTGCCACCTTGATCATCTCGGGGATCGGGTCGAGGCAGAATAGCTCCCCTCCCTCGACGTCCTCAGCGAAGCTACCGGGGCCACAACCTATCTCGAGGAGCCGGCAATTTTCAGGCAGCCTGTCTCTGACCATTCTACGCCATCTGGAGACCTGTCCAAGGGTGGCGATTCGATTCACTCGGTCGTAAACGGGAATGGTGGCTTCTAGGTTTCTCTGGAGCTCAGCCCAGTCCTCATCCCCTATCCTCTCGCTGTCCACGTGCCTCCCGCTATGTGGCCTGTATTTGGAGGGTTCCCGAGGCACCCCTCTTCACGCCCCTATGTTGCTCTGGTGATAGTCACAAGGTTACCATCATAAACTCCACAATGGTCGCCAATGCACCGTAGGTGCTGAAAATGGGCAGAGAAGACGTACTCCGTGCCATAAGAAAGGCTGAGAATGAAGCAATGAACACTGTCTCGAAGGCAGAGTCCGAGGCCTCTGAGATTATCTCAAAGGCAAGGCTCTCTGCTACTGAGATTGTCCAAGAAGGGCGTTCCGAGTCCGAGGCGAGCAGTCAGGGCCTGATTTCCGATGCCAGAGCCACAGCCGAGGCTGAGGCCAAGAAGGTATCAGATAAGGGTGATTCGTCAATCGAGTCTATACACAAGGATAGCGATGGGAACAGAGCAGCAGCAGTGAAGACGGTCCTGGATGCGTTCAGATCCTAGAACACCAAGGAGGTCCCCGTATGTCACAGGTCAATACCCAGCAGATGGGGAGGCTTGTTGCTGCAGGCAGTGTTGACAAGTTGGATGATGCAGTCAATATCCTAGCACGCCTCGAGGCATTGCACATAATCGACTACGATGGATCCGAAGAGGGATTCTCTCTCGGCTCTCCAAACCCCTCCTCTGAGGAGGTCGGCAAGGTGCTGGTCAGGGCCCGCTCTGCAGCATCGATAGTGTCTACTGAGGGCCCTGACAAGCCAGTACCTTCGGCTCCAGTCCGGAAAACCCTCTCGGATGACCTACCCTCTAGGATCGACGAACTTCTGGAGGCCAGCTCAAGAGTCGACGACCTGGAAAACGAGATTTCGGCTCTAGAAGAGGAGATGGACAATCTCTCAATGGTTTCCCCGCTCGGGATAGACATAGAGCTACTCGGGGGGTACGAGTCAATTTCCTCATTCGTAGGCACAGTATCGGACATTGCTACGGCTTCAGAATCTGCTGGTAGTGGCCTGTTTTTCCAAGCGAGAAATGGCAACCAGGCCATTGTGGCCGTGTTTTGCCGTTCAGAGGATTCCGCAACAGTGTCCTCATCCCTGGAGTCTGCGGGATTCGAGTCCATAGCTCTTCCAGAGGGAAGTGGCTCTCCCTCGGAGCGGCTCGAGGAAATCAAGTCCTCAAGAGACTCCCTTGACAGTGAGAAATCAGCCCTTATGGGCCAAATCAGCGAGTGGCAGGATTCCAATGGGGAGATGCTTGCCTGCGGCCTCGAGGTACTGGAAAGGGATCATGACGTCCTCACCGCCCCTGTGAGGATCGCTGTTTCAGAGCATGCATTCGTGCTGGATGGGTGGCTAGTGATGAGCAGGGCCCAGGAAGTACAGTCCGAACTCAATTCTGTGTGCCTATACACAGAGGTGACCCCGTTCGAGATGGAGGCGGGAGGGGGCGGCCATGGACACTCGGATCACGATCATCACCAGGAAATGCCCCCCATTGCTTTCCAAGATAGGAATACAAGCAAACCAATGGAGCTTCTCACGGACGCCGTTGGACGCCCTGCATATGGTAGGATAGACCCGACGGTTTTCATGATGGTGACCTATCCAATATTCTTCGGCATAATGCTTGGAGATATGGCTTACGGACTCATAACGATGGGCCTCGGGTGGATGCTAATTAGAAACTCAGGTACCAACGAGATGCTAATGCTGGGAGGCAAGTTTCTGACCTACATAGGCTTCGGTACATTGGTATTCGGATACATATATGCAGAATTTGCAGGCTGGGAGATTTTCCCTCATCACAGCCACAACCCTGCAGAGGCGCTCTCCATACTGTACCCCAGCTTCGACTACTATCACTTCTGGCATGCCTCACTCCCACTCGGGATAGAGCTTGCATTCCCATTCCACAGGGTGACTATGGTTGAAGACCATGGGAACCTCGAGCACCTCATCCTACTGACGATTTACCTCGGCGTTCTTCATGTCTTCCTAGGCCTGTCAATAGGTTTCAGAGACATCATGCTGTATGGCAATGGTCATGGCGGATTCGGTTTCGTCTGCGCCTTCTTCGAGAAGGGCGTTTGGATGATTCTCCTCGTTGGCGGCTTCATGTTCGCCTATGGGTTCCTTGGGCCATCTGATGCAGAATGGATGTTGATGCCGGGTGCGGCGATTTCGATCTCTGCCACTGTGATGCTTATGTGGACCCTCTACAACTACCACGGAGTCCCGTTCCCGATCAATATCGGATTGGCCCCAATCGAAGCGGTTGGGATGATGCCAACTGTGATTTCCTATGTCAGGCTGTTCGCAGTTGGCGTCGTGGGAGTCAAGATTGCAGAGACGGGCAATGAGAAACTCTTCGAACCACTGGCACACATTCTGGAGGACTTGTCTCATGCCTCAACGATCGACTATGTCTTCATCCCACTACTTTTGATTGGTTGGCTTTCAGTCCAATTCTTTGCATGGGGACTCGGTGTTTTCAGTCCGAACATACATGCAGCAAGGCTTCACTTCGTCGAGTGGATGAGGCAGTATTACGATTCAAGCGGTGAGGAATTCAAGCCATTCGGCCTGAATTCCAGATTCGTGGAGGTAGATTAGAT
>CERB01025367.1_pt1 | contig 12564 bp, 19 predicted proteins | sample 356271 | NCBI WGS metagenome assembly CERB01 (sample SAMEA2621155, study PRJEB7988) | marine metagenome | isolation source: saline water (ENVO:00002010), including
AAACGTTTAATATTCATTCTCCTAATACCGAAGTTACGAAGTTCCTGGGGAACGTTGGAGTTGGAATTGGAGTTGGAGTTGGAGTTGGAGTTACTCATATACATTTACCTGGTATTTTATCTCCGTAATATATAAAAGGTATAATGCCCAGACCAAACAATATTCAAAAAATAAACCGTAATCAAGTTAATAAAATAAGAGCTAGGGAAAGTGTAATTACGAAACAAATTAAAAAACTCATGGGAAAAGAAGCCGTATTAGCGTCTAAGTTAAATAAGGTTCAAGAGGAAATTGAACTATTAAGAAAGGAAGGTTCATATATGTATAATCACAAACAGAGGTTATTAAAAAAATTACAAAATAATAATAAGTAATCTCATTTATTTGCGATACATTTTTATGTATGTTTATGATAAGATGATAGTTGCGTTACTCCTCCTTATCATAAACGTGTTTTTACTACTCAACACGAAGGAACCACAGGAAATAACCGAGGTTCGCGAAAAGTATAGAATTCTCAGGGAACATCTCATAGAAACCGATAATAAAAAGTTTGAAATGTTACAAAAAGAAGTACCCATAACGGTACACCATAGGATAAATAGAGGTGCGATAGGGTACAATACAAATAAGGGGAATGAAATAGGGTTATGTATAGACGGTGATTCGAACGAAATTTTCCATGTTCTCATACACGAACTCGCACACTCGACGGTCGACGAGTATTCGCACAGTAAAGGGTATTGGAAAAATTTCAAGGAATTAAGAGGTATATGCGTGAAATTGGGTATATACGAAACTATACCAAAAAAGACGAAATTTTGTGGTAAACATGTTCAGGATAAATAATCTAACCGTATAGTAATAATTAACATGTCTGAAAACGTAGCATCGAATGTTCAAATACTACAAGCTATAATCGCTTGGGTAGCATACATGTCATTATCTAGCGTACCAATGTTATCGAATAATTATTGGGTCAATATAGTGACACTTTTCTTTTTAATACCAAACTTTTTGCTTTACTCCATGAAAGGTGATAACTTGTTAGCCTTCATGGCTATAGATCAAAGGTTTATGTTAATGACAACTATAGCCGCGACGCTCTTCGTTATTTTAGCATCAAAATCAACTAAAGAAGCTCAAAAGAATATAGAAAATTACGGTAAAACTACGAGAAGTACGGGATCTATTCTTGCACTTCGCATAGTAAGTTTCTTATTTGGTTTACTTACCGCTTACATATTTCTCAAACGAAAAGGTATGTTTGAAAATTCTACTAAATCTGATTAAGCGTATCGCTTAGCAACATAAAATGCTACCGCGGCAACCAAACCGGTTGACGCTAACCCAACAACACTTCGGTTCCCTTGGTCGTTAAGAAACGATGGTACGAAGTTTGCGAGTTTTTCTTGAACTGGCTTACTAATTGCTATCGCAGTACAAACCGCGACGACGAGAGCTTGAAACTGTTCGTCAGTTAAATTAAATGGGTTTTTATTCTCGGGTGCCTTCTCCACCTTTTGAACGGGTTGTTGTGCGGCCATCATTGGTGCTTGCATTTGCATTTGTGTCATGCGAGGATCTTGAGCCATCATTGGTGGTTCTAATGGTGCTTCTGGTTGACCTATAATTTCATTAATTGGTGTAGAGTCCATTGTCTGTTTATTTTCACTCACATTTTTTTCCGTCATAAAACTCGGCATTTGCTGTTGTTGTTGTTGCTGTATTGGTGGCATCTGAGGTATCTGGGAAGGTCCAGAATCGTTTGGAATAAAATTGGTAGACTGGTTATTATTTAAATTAACCATACCGTCTCCATTATCAGAAAGATTCATCGTATAAACGTCCGTCATATATTATACATGGGTTTTTCGTTTTTTTGTGTTTACGCATTAGCCTGGGTTATTGTCGTAAGGTATACTTAGGGTATAAACACCCAAACGTTTTTATAATTCTGGGTAAATCGTTTAATTCGTCGTAGTTAGACATGTCGTGATCTATATAAACGGTTTGTGTTTCGTGACACACATCGATCAGTACGCGGTACCCATCGTCACCGTTCGTAATCGTTTTTTCTTCATCATACTCTGTATAAACCTGATTTCGTTTAGTATCGGGTTTATACGGAGGTATAAAAGCTGGTGCTGGTATTGGTACTGGTAATATATTTAACGCTGAACTTAATCGTCTAGAAAAAAGTCGTATCATTTCTTCTTAATAACTTTTAATGTAGTTGTTTTTTTAACTGTGTTTCGATCGCCAAGTTTCATGTTACCGTGTCTCGGATTAAACATCTTTTTATGCGTTTGCCAATATTGAGGTGCGCCAACCTTAAAGTTTTTTCTAAGTTTTGCTTTATACCAAAATACACAATCTTCTATCCTATTACTCTTAGACGTATTATCCAATACTAAACACTCGTAATTCTCGGTACATGAATCCATGACTTTATTAAACATCTCGAATGTTGGAAAAATACCGAAAAAGGATTTATACAATTTCTCACGATTTTGAATGATATTTTCACGTAAAATAAACACGTAATCGACGTTTGCCCTGAGAGCAGGGGGCAAATCCATACAATATTGCATGGTTAGCATGAAAAATATCTTCCAGTGACGCCCGTTCATGAAACACTGTCGGATACACGTATCTTTCATAAATTTAGAATCGTACATACAATCGTCTAATAACAGGAACGCACCACAATTTGTTTTACCCATACCTACCAATCTCTTCTGTCTATCCATAACACGCTCTATAGCTTCTCTATCGTAATCACCGTATATGAAAAGGTCTGGTATATACTGTTGATAATAATGATTACCTTCTTCTGTTGCTGATAAAACTATTCCAGCTGGTAAATGTTTTTTATGGAATAATATATCAGTAACTAAAGTTGATTTACCCGTATTACGTTTACCAATAAAAACACACACTTTATCATCGGCCATGCCTTCGGGTTTGAATTTTCGAAGTTGAAGATTCATCTAATGTATCGCCTCGTTTTATTTTATAAAATTTTACTCACGTACAATAAGAATGGCTGGTAGAATAAAGCTTGCCGCTACAGGTGCTCAGGATCAGTGGCTTACGAGCGAGCCTGAATTTTCACATTTCCTGACGAATTTCAAACGACACACGAAATTTTCAACAGAAGCTATAGAAATTCCCTTCGATGGTGAACCTGATTTTGATACATCTGTTGAATGTCGTATACCCGATAACAAGGGAGATCTTATACGAAGTATGATGCTTAAGTTTACTTTACCTCAACCCACTGGTACTCCCGGTTCGGGTAAGGATGTTAGATATAATAAATCTATAGGTTCTCGTATAATAGAATATGTAGATTTACGTATAGGTGGTCAAACTATTGAACGATTAACTGGTGATTATATATACATGTACAATCAAATACGTCATACACAAGATGATACCGATCAAAGCCTTTATTTCTTATCTGGTCATAACGGTTATATATCGGTAAGTTACGATTGGGACTATAATGTTATGTTACCGTTTTACTTTTTTAGACATCCAAGTTTAGCTATACCAGTTTGCGCACTCACAAAACAAGTGGTTGAAATTGAAGTAAAATTTAAACAACTAGAGGATGTTACGGTTACGTATACAACAGCATCTAAAGTAATAGAAGAGCCACCATCCGATGTATCATCGTCTATTAAAAAAGTATCTTTAGTCACGGATTTCTTTTTTGTTACGGAAGACGAGAAAAATTTTCTATTATCGAGACCAATTGAATATGTTATTACACAACTTCAAATGTCACAATTCAAACTTAAAGCAGGAGAAACGAAAAAGTCTGGTATGCTTAATTTTAAACACCCAGTAAAAGAAATGTTTTTCATAGCTGAGAGTGATGATGTTTATAAATATAACCCAATTAAACACGTTACTATGAAATTTAACAATAATACGATCATAGACGCTAATAATTTAACGCTAAGTTATCAACACCCTTTAAAATATTATACGGGTAATACTGGGAATAATTTTGGTGTGTATAGTTTTTCATTAAAACCAGAAACATATTACCCAACAGGACAGGTTAACATGAGTAGAATAGCACATAATATGATAGAAGTAGAACTCGATAGTCCAGATTCAAGTTTTGGACATAAAGTTTACGTATACGCAGTTAACTATAACGTGTTACATATAGAAAGCGGTCTCGGAGGTTTAAAATTTTAATATATTTTATAATTAAAATACAATGCCTTATAAAGACACAGCCAGATTATACATTTATACTGGGTGGATGTCCAAAATGACTACACAAGAAAAAAAGAAATTAAATAAACTCCAAAAAGATTATTTAAATTTGTTTAAACTATCGGATAAGATCAAGGAAGAATCTAATAAATATTCTAGAAAAATACATAAATCGAAGAAACCCACTGCAATACAATTGAAGAAAGCACGTGCTCTCAGAAATAAAGGCTCTAAAACTTTTAAAAAAGGGATGGATAAGGCTTATAAATACGATATGTATTGGGATAATTTAGAGTTGAAATATCTTAATAAAGCGGTGAGAAATGCTTCTCGGGGATAGATATGTGGCGAAGAGTTGAGTTTAAAATTTTAGTGAGTTATACTAGTAATGGCTGGTCGTGTTCAATTAGAAACATCCGGTCCACAGGACGCTTTTTTTACAGATGACCCCGAATATACGTACTTTGTAAAAAATTTTCAAAAACATGCCAATTACGCCTCGTTTACAACGGACTTAGATGTTGAAGGTGAAGTAGAATTTGGAAATACATTGAGGTGTACTATACCTCAAAATCAAGGCGATCTTCTTAAAACTATCAGTTTAAAAATAGATTTAAACGCAATAGACCAATCCATAAAAAGTTCTTTACACTCGAATACGACATCCGTCGAGTGGAATGAATCTATAGGTCACGCAATGATTGAATATATTGAACTTTTAATTGGTGGTAAAGTTATTCAAAGACTTACGAGTGATTTCTTAGCCATATATTTCGATAATTACGTCACACAAACAAAACAACATTCTTTATCAAAACTTATAGGTAAACCACCGGATGAACTTTCTGGTTCACCCGCTATGAGTGCCATAATAGGAAGTCATCCCGGAAGCGGTGAACAAAATATGTTTGTAGACATGCCCTTTTATTTTTATAATAACCCAGAACTTGCTATTCCTATTTGTGCTATAAATAAACAAGAAGTTGAAGTTATTGTAAAACTTCGTGATATCGATCAGTGTATTCATTCAATTAGAAGTGATAGTCCATACACCGGGTATATTTTATACACGGGACTTAAACCTACAAATCTTATAAAAAGTTTGAAAGTTACGACGGAAATGGTATCGTTAACAGATCAAGAAAAGAAACACTTAAACGAAACACCAATTGATTATACGATAACACAAGTTCAAGAAATTCGTAAACAAATAGAACAGGATTCAACTCCTCCTTGGTCAACTTCAATTAAGCATAGACTTGATTTTATTAATCCCGTTAAGGAACTCTTCTTCATCATTCAAGGAACAAGGAAGACAGTGGACGGGTTTTATAACGCGACGTTCGATTACGATAATTCATACAGGGATCAAGATAGTATGTACATTAATTACGAACAGTTACAAAAACTGGAACTTAAACTCGACGATTCATACCCTATAGAAGGTGCTTCGGGTGAATGTATAAACTTACGCGCCGTTCAAAGTGGTATACACCATTCCCGAACACAGTTATTCAGGCGATACTATTCGTATAGTTTTGCTTTAGAGCCAGAACGATGGTATCCCACCGGTCAAGTCAATTTTAGTTTAATTAAAGACCAAGTTTTAAAACTAACATTAAACGCGGAAGATGAATGTAAAAGAGAACTTAGAGTTTTAGCGCATAGTTATAACATACTCCGAGTGGAGAACGGTATTGCTAAAACATTATTTTAAATATGAATCAACAGGAAAAAGATGCTACATTACAACTCGTCGAAGAGTTTCAACAAACAGCTATAGACGTTGTACAACCCGTCATGGAACAGGCCATAGTTTTTGCGGCTGAATATGCAAAAGCGTGTGATCGTGATACTATACTCGCTAAAGATGTGGAATATGCAATGAAATATTGCGCAATGAACGAAGTTGGTAAAAAAACTGGATCACATTTCCCAGAAATTTATGATGATTCGGATAGTGAAGAAGAAGAATTAGACGTAGTAGACGAAGACGATATTGAATTTGAAAGATACTCAGGACGAGAATATAAGTTTGTTAAAATGAACATGGCGTACGATAATTGGGATACATGGGTGCCGAAAAACCCGACAGAACAGATGTTAAAAAATGCTATAGATAGTAATGGAAACTCGTGAACCTGAAGGATGGGTAAATAACGACGATATATGTTTTAAAATATCAGATGATAGGAGTTATTCAGGTGATAGTGAAATAGATTCAGATAGTGAAACGGAAACAGAATCGGAATCTTCTTCAGGGTATAATTCATCGAAAGATGAAAAAAATATAACGTTTAAAGGGTATATGAAAAACACAAAAAAATATAAAAAAATTTTTTTGGATGAAGACTTCCTCCCAGAATAAAATATCTAATTATAATAAAAAATGTCTGCTGCTAAAGAAACCATTACGCTCGTTGCCTCCGAACTCGAAGCTCAATCTCTCAACGCGATTGTTGCTGGGTTCTCCTTCGCCGCCGCCCTCTCTTGGATGGACTTGGTGAGATGGTTGGTTAACCAACTCGTCAAAGTTAACAAGAACGGTGGTATGAACTACACTCTCACTGCCTTGCTCACAACACTCTTGTCCATCGTTGTCTTCATCGTTGTCTCTAGATTGTCCAAGAAGGTCAGAAAACCAGGACAGCCAGTCTTCGCGGTTACTCGCTAAGTTTAATACTTGGTTTTTTTATAATTACAAGTAAAAATAACCCAGTTGCAATTACCATAAATATTGGTATAAAAGAATCCCAACTATGCACATCCTCAAACTCTTTGGGGATTTCCATAGGTGTTGGTAATGTCTCGTCTCGTCTATATCTCGGTATATTAACAAATTTATCAGTAGAACACGTTACCGCAAGTTTTAATATATGATTTGCGTTTCTAAAATCATATGGTATGAGTCTATTGTTACTACTATAGTAAAATTGTACACGTAAACTCGATATTGTCTTTTGAGATCCACTATCGAAATTATGTTCAACAGTGTCGTCTACACCAGAATAATTAATCACGTCTCCACACATGAGAATTCTACCCGTATAAAAAGGTGTTTCGGAAAATATAGTCTTGTTAAATTCATCAGAACCACTGCTTAATTTAACAATAATACCATCGGCACCTTGTAAATTAATACTTCCAGTTTCGAGTGTATAAGGTGGTGATTGTGTAGATTGTACATCATTCGCTGGTAAACCAAGTATATCATGAGGCGTAGTCTTACCAGTTACATCAGTTTTACTATACCCATTTGTACCCGTGTAAAACTTCAAAGTAAACGGGTTATTTCCTGTAAAAGTTATCGCATTTGTATCTTTATTAAACACTGATGATTGTATCTTACTACTCGAATTTACTACAACATTAGAAGCTAGATCTGTACCGTCATAGTTACCGTTAGGTATACTTATTTCATAATCACTACCACCTGAATTTAAAGTAAAAGTATTATTACTTTCGTGTATCAAATACTGACTATTATGTATACGCGCCGATATCATGGATATCTTCGTGACGTTATAAATGGGGGTTTTTAAAGAAACAACATAGTCTGCTGGGTTTGAGTATAAAACGGGATCCCTTTCACCACTATCTATGTCTAAGGTATGTACCTTCATTAAAATATAGGAGCATTATTTTAATGAGTGTTTTGCGTTATTTTTTTTAATTTACGAAAGGTTATGTGACAATGGGTTACCAGCAAGTTGACGTTTTACTAATCCTAAACCTTGTGAAGATGCATTTGGATTTTCCATACCCTTGTACGCATTGAATTGGTGATAATCGTTGTTTCTGTATTGTTGAGTCCAACCACCGTCTGCTGAATTAACACGTCCGTCTACACGTGTAGTATCCGAACGAACACTTGTTACCATACCACCTTGATTAAGTGGATCAGCGCGTACATTCATACGACCTGGTCCCGCTGGGCGACTCGCCTTACCTCTTCTATCAGTTGGCCTGAGACCAAATTTAGTTAATTCTTCAACTGTATATTTATCACCGTACGTTCGTTTTTCCCCTATCTTAGTAGATGGAGAATTCAAGTATCCGTGAGAGAATTTGTGGATACCTGGAGCAGGTGCGTTAGCATATGAATAAGCTTCAATGTTACCATCCTTCTTGTTTCGTGTTGGTTCTGCAGCACGAGTCAATGAAGAAACGATTCTCTTAGGTGCTGCTGTACTTAATGTGTCAGTTCTGTAACCCGTTTCGGAACGATTTGTTGTACGTTTCGTTCGTTCGTGTTCTCCTCTTGGTGTTCTACCAGACATGCCCTGTGCACGCCCGGGAACAGGTGGGAGTCTTCCAAAAAGAAACGATGTTTTCTCGGGTCTGTTATTTCCAATCTCACCTGCAACTCCTCGTCTACCACCCTTGGAATCAAAGGCTGGACCAGACCGTCCTGGTAAAGTTGTAAGTCTGTAAGCACCCACATTTTCAGGGTTAACTCTAAATAATTGCTGGTGACCACCAACCGCTGGGACACTTGAGTCTACACCCAAACCTGGACCAACATTTTGGTGTTCTATGGGTGAAAGATTATTCATTCTCCCACCATCGTACATCATGCGATTTCGCATATCTAAAACTTCCCCACCAGATGATCTTTGTTGTGGAGAAATATCACCGAATGTAGACATTTCTTGTTTGGAAGTATATTCAGGTTCAACTAAAGGCGATGGTGCACCCAAATATGAATCTTCTATTGTCATGTCTCTACTGTACAAATCATCGATTGGTGGTGGTCTAACCTCTTCTTGCCCTTGGATGGAATTTCCTTCGATTGAATATTGTTCATTATCTGTTTTACTTAATTTACGACCAGCGTAAACGAGTCCTGCTATAGCCAATATGGATATGGGGTCAGCCATTCTTATTTGTTATTAACATTTTTATTGAGGTATCTTTGCTGAAACAAACCATTTTGAACTTCGGCACGAGTACTCGATGGTTCATATGTTCGTGTTCTAAGAGGGGTTTTACACGCAACATTTTGAAGTGGGTGTAAATTTTGTTCGTATGTTTTCGCTAATACCTTGTTAAAACGAGATGTGGATTGTGGACGAAGAGCATCACTTGTTTCTATATGTTGAGATGGAGAACCTTTACCGGCCATGTATGGTGCGGTTCCGTATAACATGGTATTTGGTCTAGATGAACCATAATTCAAAGTACTGGGCTGAGGATATACAAAGACTTCTTCAGTAGCACAAACGGATGGGACCGCGTTATCGGTCACCATTTTCATTCCTGGTTGGAGTTGATACGCCATTTACTATTACTTAAGATTTTGTTTAAGCAAATCGAGTATCTACTAATGATGAATATAATGTAAATTTAGGCTGATAATACCGAACATCTATCTCCTATCCCCTGTTGGTTGTAAACCAGCAAAAGCCTCGAGTTGAACTCCTCTGGCATTTGGATCACATAATCGTGGATCTTGTCTACAAGTTTTTTCACCCTTTTTACCATGTATAAATTCATAATATGGATCGTTTCCTAAAGATGAATTTGATGTAGTTGTAAATTGTCTAGCTAAAGCATTTCTCTGGAATCGTGGTAACGAAGAACGCGAACGCGAAGGACCGTATTTTATACCATTTGTAATGTAAGCATCTGTTGAATTTTTAACTGTTGGTGCATAACACGCACTAGGTCTATCTGGCCTGTCAGAAAAATCAGTCATGAGTACGTTAGCACATGGGTTGTCCTGGCTAGGTAATTGGCATGGTATACCGTTATTTGCAGTTCTTGGTAAACCTTCTCTTACCATATCGGAACGTTCCATTATATAGAGAACGCCCAAAGCTGTACCACCTAAAACAAATATACGTATATCACGGTTAATAAGATAGATTATACACGTCGCATAAATTATAAATCTCGCTGTAGCATTAATTCGCTCCTCTGGTGTGAGCGTTTTCGATGGCCAAAATTCTAAAACTTTATCTGTTCGAATGAGCTGTTTTGGGTCGTCAAACCAAGAAGTCATTTATATATAGTGAGTTTATTTTTTACCACCCAACATTCCACCTAGCATGCCTTGCATGGTTTTCATTAAAGCCGCTTCGTCCAATTCACCGTTTTCACCTGAACCCATTTTATCCGCGCATTCTTTAGCAACGGTTTCAATCATAGATAATGTATCTTCTGGTATAGATTTTATAGTCGTACCTAACATATACAACGTTTGAACGTATTGCCAAATCGCATTTTTCGTGTTTTGAGAACACGTATCCCAGTGCTTTTCTAAATCAACACCTTTCATGAAATCAAGATTTTTCGATTCTTTAATAAAAAACGAATCATCTTTAGATGAAATCTGTTCTGTATATGGAGCTACACCGTTCATGAAACCATCTACGACCAATCTAGGATTTGCCTCTTTCATCAAATCGAATGCCGATAAACACTTTTTTAATCCCTTTTCTTCTGGAAACGTCTTGTGCAATTCCACAAGAAATTGACCCATCATATCATTGAATGCGGTAACAGAAGCCATTTTGTATATATCTTATGTTTGATATCTTTAAGTTAGAAATTAAAATGGTTCTGTACTGATAGTCTCTTTCTTACCTAATCCGTTAGAAACAATAAAAAATACTAAAATAGCGACAAGTGCCGCTGGTTTGGTATATGCACTGACTGCAAGTTTACCTTCGTTATTAAGTTTTGCTTTAAAGTGTATGTATCCTGCTGTTATAAAACCGGCGATTAAACCCGCCCAAGCTGGATCTCTTAAATAATCTTCAAACTCCATTTACTTATACATGATGTTTTTTTGACGAGTTTCGGCAGCATCCGGGAAAAAAACGTCATCTTCATCCTGTGTACGTTGTATTGGGTTTTGCATGTGTGGTGTTGTATTTATAGTTTTAAATTCATTATTCATGAAAGAATTATTAGTTTGTTGTTCCACCATTGGTTGTTCCGCCATTGGTTGTTCCGCCATTGGTTGTTCCTCCATTAATTGCCCTTCTTCCATTGGTTGTCCTTCTTCCATTGGTTGTCCTTCTTCCATTGGTTGTTCTTCACCGCTAAATGGGTCATTACTCGTCTCTTCCATACCATTATCTTCAATGATATCTGGATCTTCAGAATCACCAACTTCTGCCTCACCTAAATCGAGGTCTTGTCCTTCTTGTTGTTGCGACATGTAAGTTTGTAATATTTGCTGAACTGGTATAAGTTCCTTTACGGAATTCTCGATACATATAGAAAACCGTTCAAATAATTTATCATTTCGTGTGTGTTCATTTTGAGAATCATGGTATATGTAAGGATCGTTATACAGGGATTCCGCAACTTTATTATGACACATTTGAATAAAAACTTCATTCGTTGGAAGTTTAAGGGAAATCTTTTTATTATCTTTACTCAATCGAACAGCTGATAAAATTTTAACGCAACTCACAAATACAGCCGCTAATAAATCATTAAACCATGCGCATCTGTTAGCAATGTTATCGCTATGTTGTTTGGACATGGCGTCACTCCAATTTGGAACTTCTTTTAATAATTTCTGATACATTACGAGAACTTTTCTTCCTTTTGATAATTTATAAGCCTCTTCGTACATTTCTTCAAACGTCTCTATCATAACCGGACACATCAATATACAAAGCTGTCCGAGGTATTCGCGTTTTGCTTCTACTAATATATTAAGGTTATCCATTTATGATAAAGTGGGTTTTTTTATGAGACATTATTATCGCGCCCCCCTGTATTTATTTGCTGTCTTTTTCAAGTTAACAAGTGTTGGGAAATCTTCAAAATCTTCTTCTGGTTTTTCTTCTTTCTGTTTACTCGTTTTCCTCGGTCTCCATGATATACATATTTCAAATTCACCGACATACTGGACGTAAAAACCACCTAACTGAAACTGTCTTACTATATATTGCGTAGCCTTTGTCCTGTCGAAATGTGGATAACCCATTACAAATGATGGTATTTGCACAAACACATATTTATGACCCAATTCAACAGATTGGCGTATTTTTTTTGATATTTGTTCGTGTAATTTTATGTACGTATCTTTTCTTAATTTTTTACGTTTTTCAGCTATACGAGATATCTCATCGATACTGATCATTACAATATGATTTTAAATATTTTATTAAAATATTACTCAATTAATAAATATAGCCCCTGACCATTAAATTAAATATAAACTATGTTTATTTTTTTACCCCTAATTCTTTTCTGTACCCCCTTACGATCACTTTAAGGCCTTTTTAAAAAAAATTTCAAGTTGGTTTTGTCATGGGAGATACTTTTTTGTTGAAAGTGAGTTCATACATGAGAGAAATTATA
>CERB01072207.1_pt1 | contig 12487 bp, 7 predicted proteins | sample 356271 | NCBI WGS metagenome assembly CERB01 (sample SAMEA2621155, study PRJEB7988) | marine metagenome | isolation source: saline water (ENVO:00002010), including
CCTAATCAGCACAGATGGTCCAGATAAAAATGTATTAAAGATAAAACCACCTATGGTTTTTAATAAAAATAACGCTGATCAATTACTTGATACTTTAGATCAGTTATTAATTAAGAATAAATATAACTAATTAATTTAGATGAAAAACTTTGTTAATATTCTAGTTCTTATAATTATTGTATCAATAGCATATTTTATAATGAAAAAGGAAAATAACATAGATCAATTAGATTGGGAAAACCCATCAGTAATAGGTATTAATAAAGAAAATGCAAGAGCACACTTTTTTGATTTTGAATCAAAAGAATTAGCAAATACTAATAAATTTGAAAATTCCAATTATTATAAGTCATTAAATGGAAAATGGAAATTTTATTATTCTTTGAATCCAGATGTGCGACCCAAAGAATTTATGAAAAATGATTATGATGTTTCTTCTTGGGATGATATAGAAGTACCTGGAAGTTGGGAGATGCAAGGATGGTCTGTCCCAGTATATGTAAATGTTCAATACCCATTTCCTGCAAACCCTCCATTTGTACCACATGAATATAACCGAGTAGGAAGCTATCGTAATAGTTTTGAATTGCCTTCATCCTGGTTAGACAGAGATATTTTTATTCAATTTGATGGAGTTCGTTCTGCCTTTTATTTATGGATTAATGGTAAATATATAGGCTACAGCCAAGATTCAAAAACTCCAGCAGAGTTTAATATAACAGATTTTATTATTGATGGTAAAAATACAGTTTCAGTGGAGGTGTATAGATTCTCAGATGGTTCATACTTAGAAGGGCAAGATACCTGGAGGATTAGTGGGATTGAACGAAGTGTCTTTATTTCTGCTAAACCAAAAATAAGATTAACTGATTTTTCTATAATATCTGATCTAGACAGCTTGTATAAAAATGGTCATTTTGAATTAATTATGGATTTTATTAATAATTCAAATGACAGTTCTGATATTACTGTTCAGGGAGAATTACATAAACTTGATAAATCAGTAGAACCTATATTGAGCTTCGATAAAAAAATGTCAGTATCAAATAAAGACACAATACACTATAAGTCTATAATAAATAATGTAGAAGTGTGGTCAGCAGAGACCCCAAATCTTTATAGGTTGATGATCACCATAATTGACAATGATGAAAACGTAATTCAAAGTTTTACACAACAGGTTGGTTTTAGAAAAATAGAAATGGTTCCAGGGAATCTCTTAATAAATGGAAAGGCAATAATATTTCGCGGTGTTAATCGTCATGAATGGGACTATAAAACAGGTAGGTCAATTACAGAGAAACAAATGATTGATGATATAAAGCTTATGAAAAAATTTAATATTAATGCTGTTCGGACAAGCCATTATCCAAATCAAATGAGATGGTATGAACTTTGTAATGAATATGGATTATATGTAATTGATGAAGCAAATATAGAAGCACATGGAATGGAATTTCATAAAGAAAAATACGGCTTTATTTCAGACAGCGATGAATGGAAAAAAGCATGGATTCAAAGGGGTAGATCCATGGTTGAAAGAGATAAAAATCAACCATGTATCATTATGTGGTCAATGGGAAATGAAGCAGGAGATGGAGAAAATTTTAAGAGATTATATAAATGGATAAAAGCTAAAGATAATACAAGACCCGTTGCATATGAGCCCTCAAGAGAAGCAAATCATACAGATGTTGTTTTTCCAATGTATTCATCAATTGAGACTATTTCAAAATATGCAGAAAAAAATCCCGAAAGGCCCCTTATCCTTTGTGAGTATGCTCATGCAATGGGTAATAGTTTGGGTAACCTTCAAGATTATTGGGATACCTTTGAAAAATATAATGTTTTGCAAGGTGGCTTTATTTGGGATTGGGCTGATCAGGTAATATTAAAAACTGATACATCAGGTAAAGAGTATTGGGCCTATGGTGGAGATTTTGGAGATGAGTTTACTATAAATGATTCTAACTTTTGTTCAAATGGGCTAGTTGCAGCTGATCGAACACCAAATCCACATTTTTTTGAAGTAAAGAAAGTATATCAGCCAATAAAATTTATTGCAGAGGATATTACCAGAGGCCAAGTACGGATCTCAAATAGATATGATTTTATAAATTTAGACCACATTGACTTTTCTTGGTTTATTTCAGAAGATGGAAAAACTGTAGAATCTGGTAAATTAGGAGTAATTGATTTAGAGCCAAATGCAAGTACCGTCTTATCTTTTAATCTATCAAGTGTCGTTCCTAAACCTGGATCTGAATACTTTCTTACAATTATTGGAAGATTAAATCGTAATATGCCTCTACTAAATAAAAAGCATGTTGTCGCTTGGGAGCAATTCACATTACCTATTGATCGCCCTTCAATAAAAACTGATATTTCAAATTTTTCAGATATTAGACTTGTAGAGACTGATACCACAGTTAATGTGCTTGGAGATAATTTTCAAATTACATTTAATAAAAAGACAGGGTTTTTAAATGATTACGTTTTCAGTAAACGTCATATAATACAATCTGAATTGATTCCACACTTTTGGAGAGCACCTACAGATAATGATAGAGGAAATATGATGCATATACGTACTGCTATATGGAAAGATATTGGTAAAGAATTGAATATTAAATTTTTTCAAAGATCCTTATCTAAAAATGTTGCTAAAATAAAAATGGTTGCGAATCATGATCCTACAGGGTCAGTAGTTACAATTAAATATAATATCTTTGGAAATGGCTTAATTGATATCGAACAAGAAATAGTTACAGAAAAAGAATCTTTGCCAGAATTACCCCGATTTGGTATGAAGATGACCCTTCCAAAAGATTTTAATAAAGTTTCATGGTACGGTAGAGGCCCTCATGAAAGTTATTGGGATAGAAAAACATCCGCTCCAGTTAAAGTGTATTCAGGTACAGTTTGGGAACAGACTTATCCCTATGTAAGGCCACAAGAGACAGGAAATAAAACTGATGTTCGTTGGATGGCTCTTGATAATGGAACAATTGGTTTATTAGCAATTGGACAAAAACTATTTGATGGAAGTGTTCATCAATACCCGTATCGAGATCTTGAAAATATACCTGGTGATAAGCGTCATGGTAAACTAGATATTAAACCAAAAAACCAGGTAGATTGGTTAATAGATTATCGCCAAACTGGAGTTGGGGGCGATAATAGTTGGGGAGCGCGAACACATCAAAAGTATACTCTAGATGGGAAATCAACTAATTATAAATATAATTTTTATCTAATACCTTTTACAAAAGGAGTAGATATTATGGATCTTTCAAAAATAAATATGAATTAAACAGATTGGAGAAAACATTTTGAATACAATCTCAATTATATCATTTATTGTCGCCACAACTGCAGTTGCAATTTTTACATATATGATCGTAAGGAATATGAAAAAGAGTGATAGTGCAACTGAGGAGTATTTTACAGGAGGTAGAGCTCTATCTTGGTACATGGTTGCTGGATCATTATTACTGACAAATTTATCTACAGAGCAATTAGTTGGACTAAATGGTGATGTTTTTGGAGATAAAGCATTGGTTGGTATGGCATGGGAATCACTAGCAGCTTTTGCCATGATTGCCACTGCTCTAGTATTTTTACCAATTTATCTTGCGAGTGGTTTTACTACAACACCAGCATTTTTAGAAAAGCGTTTTGATAAGACGACACGATCTATGGTGTCTGGTCTTTTTCTTTTTGGATATGTAACTGTATTGCTGCCGGTGGTTCTTTATACTGGATCTTTAGCGTTAATCACTATGTTTGATTTAAAGCTTAGCATATCATTGGTAGTTGCTATTATCGGAATAGTTGGAAGTTCATATGCAATTTTTGGAGGATTAAAATCTGTTGCTGTTAGTGATACATTAAATGGAATAGGTCTTCTTATTGGTGGATTGACAATACCATTTCTTGCTTTAGCTGCATTAGGGGATGGTTCATTTTTTGAAGGATTATCAAAACTAGTAAACCAGAATCCAGAATATCTAACAGTATTAACACAATCAAACCTTGAGGGAAAAAATGTTTCTGTACCTTGGCCAACATTATTAACCGGTATGATGTTTATTCAAGTGTTTTACTGGTCTACAAATCAAGTAATTGTACAGAGGGCAATGGCAGCAAGAAGCTTGGCGGAAGGGCAGAAAGGTGTTTTATTTGCTTCAGGAATGAAATTAATTGGCCCCTTAATGTTGTGCCTTCCAGCCTTAATTGCTTTGCATATGCCTGAATTAAAAATTGAAAGGCAAGACCAAGTGTATGGAGCAGTTGTACGTCATGTTTTACCTGATTGGTCATTAGGTCTATTTGCTGCAGTGTTAGTAGGATCAATTCTGAGTTCATTTAATAGCGCATTAAATAGTGCATCTACTCTTTTTTCTTTACAGTTTTATAGAGGGTATATAAATCCTATAGCTAGCGAAGAACAAACTGTTGTTATTGGAAAATATTTTGCAATTCTTCTTGCTTTAGCATCCATAATTATTGCACCGTTGCTTGCTCAAATGGATTCTATTTTTCAATATTTACAAAAAGTTAATGGTCTTTATAGTGTTCCAATAATAGCAATATTCCTTTTAGGGATAACTACAAAACATATACCTGCGCTTGCTGCTAAAATTGGTATGATAGTTGGAATTTCTATGTATGGTTTCTTTACTTTTTTCCCAGTTGATAATCTTCATTGGCTACATACGTATTTTATTAGTTTTACTTGGTCTATCATTATCATGTTATTAATAGGTTATTTTAAACCAAAAAGTGATCAAGAAATTGCAATAAGTGATGAGAAAACACCAGCGCCAGTTGATATGACTCCCTGGCCATTAGCTAAAAAGGTATCAGCTGGAATATTTGGTTCCACAATAGCAATTTATTTACTACTTACAGCTTTGGCGAACTAAAAATTAATCATTCATTAAATGATTACTAAATAGATGAATCGGAGAAAATTTCTAGGTGCAAGTGCTCTAATTGGTATATCTACATATTTATCACCTCGTACTTTATTATCAAATCCAGTAAAAAAATCAAAATTGAAATTAGGATTTATTGGAACTGGTTTAAGAGGCCAAGGAATGATGCGTCTAGCAACGTATCGTAATGATGTAGATATTCCAGTTATTTGTGATATAGATGATGGGATGATTAATAAAGCACTAAATGTGTTAAAGCAGGCTGGCCGTCCTATGCCTAAAATATATAATAATGGGGATGAAGATTTTCGGAATATGTTAGATAATGAAGATATGGATGGTGTTTTTATTGCTACTCCATGGGAATGGCACCATCCGATGTCTGTTGCTGCAATGAAAGCTGGTAAACATGTTGGTACAGAAGTTCCTGCAGCTCTGACATTAGCTGAATGTTGGGACTTGGTAAACACATCAGAAAAATCTGGAAAATTTTGTATGATAATGGAAAATGTTTGTTATCGTAGAGATGTATTGGCAGTATTAAACATGGTCCGATCAGGTTTATTTGGTGAATTAATTCATTGCCAAGGTGGGTATCAGCATGATCTTCGAAATGTAAAATTTAACGATGGTTTGCAACCATATGGTGGCGGAGTTGAATTTGGAGATAAGGGATATAGTGAATCTAAATGGCGTACTAATCATAGTGTAAATCGTAATGGAGATTTATATCCAACGCATGGATTAGGTCCTGTAAGTACAATGCTTGATATAAATCATGGAAATCGTATGGTTTATCTGACATCTACGGCAACACAATCTCGAGGTTTACACAATTATATTATTGAACATGGAGGGCCTAATCATCCGAATGCTTCAATAAATTTTAAATTAGGTGATGTTGTGACTACAGTAATAAAATGTGCTAATGGCCAAACTATTATGTTAAGCCATGATACGAACTCACCTCGTCCTTATAGTTTAAATTTTAGAGTCCAAGGTACCAAAGGTTTATGGATGAAAGATAATAATTCTATATATATTGAAGGTGTAAGTCCTAAAAATCATCGTTGGGAAAGTGATAAGAAGTATTTGCAACAGTATGACCATCCATTATGGAAAAGATTTGAAAATGATGCAAAAGGATCTGGACATGGTGGCATGGATTATTTTGTATTTCGAGCTTTCATAGAGTCGATAAAACGTGATGTAGACCCACCATTAGATGTTTATGATGCTGCAAGTTGGAGTGTAATAAGTCCACTTTCTGAGAAATCGATAAGAAAAAATAGCGCTTCAATAAAAATTCCTGACTTCACACGTGGTAAATGGAAAATTTCTAAACCTAAATTTGCAATAAATGATATATATTAGATTATGACATTATCTACATTGGACTGGATTATAGTATTTTCGTATTTCACTTTATCATTATTTGTTGGTGTATGGGCATCAAAACAGGCTGGCCGTGATACAAAATCTTTTTTTCTAGCTGGAAGAAATATGCCATGGTGGTTGCTTGGTGTGAGTATGGTGGCTACTACTTTTTCAACTGATACACCAAACCTAGTCACAGATCTTGTACGACAAAATGGTGTTTCTGGAAATTGGGGGTGGTGGGCATTCTTGCTTACTGGAATGCTTACTGTATTTGTTTATGCAAAATTGTGGCACCGTTCTGGAGTATTAACTGATATAGAATTTTATGAGTTGCGTTATAGCGGTAAGGCAGCAGCCTTCTTAAGAGGTTTTAGAGCATTATACCTGGGATTGGTTTTTAATGTTTTGGTAATGGGTGCAGTGAGTTTAGCTGCAATAAAATTTGGTGAAATTGTTTTAGGATGGCCTGGTTGGTTAACTCTTACTATTGCCTGCTCAATCACTTTAGCATACAGTACTTTAGGTGGTTTAAAAGCAGTTATAATTACAGACTTTGTCCAGTTTATTCTTGCAATGGTCGGATCAATTTGGGCAATGATTTATATTCTAAGTTTAGATGAAGTAGGAGGCCTTTCAAACTTACTAGCTCATAATAATGTAATAGACAAACTTGCATTAATTCCTGATTTATCAAACCCTGATGTTTGGGTACCTGTATTATTAGTTCCATTGGCAGTTCAATGGTGGGCAAGTTATTACCCTGGATCAGAACCTGGAGGTGGAGGATATATTGCGCAACGTATGTTTTCTGCTAAAGATGAAGAAAATGCAGTAAGTGCCACATTATTTTTTAATATTGCACATTATGCATTAAGACCATGGCCATGGATCTTGATTGCATTATCTTCTTTAGTAATATATCCAGAATTATCTGATTTGCAGAATGCATTTCCAAATCTACCTGTTGATAAATTGGGTCATGATGTAGCATACCCTGCAATGCTTACATTACTACCAAATGGATTACTTGGTTTAGTAGCTGCATCTTTAATTGCAGCATTTATGAGTACCATGTCCACACAATTAAATCTTGGAGCTAGTTATCTTGTAAATGACTTTTATCATAGATTTATTTCACCTGACGCCACAGAAAAACAACTAGTAAGTATGGGCAGATTATTTACCATAATTTCAATAATACTTGGCTCTGGATTAGGTTTATTACTTACAAGTGCAGGGCAAGCATTTAATCTGTTATTAATGATTGGAGCAGGAACGGGTATGATTTATATCCTCCGGTGGTTTTGGTGGAGGATTAATGCATATACTGAAATAGTAGCCATGATTAGTTCATTGATAATTGCTTTTTATTTTAATTTTATTAATAATAACTATGAAAGCTGGGAAAAAATAGTATTTGGTTCATTATTAACAACAATTGTCTGGATTTCTGCTACTTATTTTACACCACCAGATAGTAATGAAACTCTTCAAAATTTTGTTAAAAAAGTAAATCCTGGAGGCCCTGGCTGGGCAAAATTTTCAACTTCGGAAGCAAATGAACCTTGGCCTGTCCCAAATGGAATTTTATGTATGATTTTAGGCTGTATATCTATCTATAGTGTCTTATTAGGAGTTGGTCAATTAATTTATGGAAATAATATTGGCTTTGGTTTGCTTGGCCTTTCCCTAGCTTCAGCATTAGGCTTAATGCGCTTGTGGAAGTAAGCTCTCCTGGACGAATATGTCTGTTTGGTGAACACCAAGATTATTTAGGGTTACCAGTCATTGCCATGGCAATGAATCTACGGCTTCAAATAAGAGGGCGTAAAAGAAACGATAAAAAAATAATTATTAATCTACCAAATATTGATAATTCTGAATCATTTTTTATTAATGATTCAATTAATATTAAACCTAAAAATATTTTTCAAAGTGGGGTCAAGGTCTGCATAGAAGAAGGTTTAAGTTTCTCTAGTGGATTTGAAGTTGAAATTCTAAGTAAAATTCCAATTCAAGCAGGGGCAGGTAGTTCATCTGCGCTAATGGTAGCTTGGATAAATTTTTTATCTCAGGTTGCTGATAATCCCCATAATTGGAATAAAGAAAATATTGCTCAGATAGCATTTAAATCAGAAGTACTTCAATTTAATTTACCAGGTGGAATGATGGATCAGTATTCTTCTGCTTTTGGGGGCTATATCTATTTAGAATCAGCACCAAAAATTTCCATTCGCAAACTTAACCCTAATTTAGGATATTTTGTTTTAGGTGATTCCTGTGTTTCAAAAGACACAACATCTATATTAAAGAGATGTAGAGATATGCGTCTCAATATTGTTAATAAATTAACAAAAAGATATCCCGATTTTGACTTACATAATAATGAAGAGGTAGATATTTCTTTTTTAAGTAAAAATGAACAAAATATTTTTAAGGCAACAATAAATAATAGAGATATTTTATTAAAAGTATTACCTGAGCTGAAAAAGAATAATCCAGACTGTTCTTTTATTGGTAGGTATCTTATAAAACACCATGAAATATTAAGAGATGAGTTGGGTGTAAGCACAAAAAAGATAGAAAATATGCTTGATGCTGCTTTAACTGCAGGTGCTTTAGGTGGAAAAATTACAGGTTCAGGTGGAGGTGGATGTATGTTTGCATATGCCCCAAATAATCCGGAAATTGTTGCTGAAGCAATTGAAAAAGCTGGAGGAAAATCATTTATTATTAATTCTGATATTGGTACTTCAGTTTTACAAAATACATAAAACTAAAATTTTATTATGAATGAATTAACATTATTGGTAATGGCAGCTGGAATGGGGTCCAGATATGGTGGGCTTAAACAATTAGATGAAGTAGGCCCTAGCGGGGAAACAATTATTGATTATTCAGTCTTTGATGCTATAAAAGCTGGTTTTTCAAAAGTTGTATTTATTATTCGTAAGGATTTTGAAGATGAGTTTAGGGAAAAAATAACCAATAAATTTTCTCATGATATTCAAGTTGAATTTGTTTTTCAAGATATTCATCAGCTTCCTTCAGGCTTTGCTGCTCCAGAAGAAAGAATAAAACCTTGGGGAACTGGACATGCAATTTTATCCGCATCAAATATTATAGAAGGCCCATTTAATGCAATTAATGCAGATGATTATTATGGAAGAGAGTCATTTAAAACTATCGCTGATTACTATAATAACGGTAATAACTCATTTAGTATGGTAGCCTTTCAATTAGAGAAAACACTGTCTGAATTTGGTTCAGTCACAAGAGGGTTATGCACTGTAAAGAATGATCATCTCATTAATGTTGTTGAAACAGAAAATCTATTAAAATCAGAGTCAGGTGTTTCATCAAATAATAATTTAGATTTAAAAGGAGATGAACCAGTTTCAATGAATATGTGGGGATTTACACCTGTCATATTTGATTATTTAAATAGTATGTTTGAAAGGTTTTTATCAAATAATATTAATGATGATAAAAGTGAATTTTTAATTCCAAGTGTTATTAATGATTTAATCAATTCAGGTGAACAGCATGTCCAAGTTTTGTATAGTAAATCTTCTTGGTTTGGAGTAACATACAAACAAGACAAGCCTTATGTTGTTCAACAAATACAAAACCTTATAAATAGCGGTCTTTATCCCCAAAAATTGTTCCCTTTAAAATGACAAAGTTTTACTGGTTATCTGGTTTTGTAGGCTTGTATTGGGCATATTGTCTCTATTGGGGTTTTAAAGGTGCTCGATCAGCTAAAACTTCTACTGATTATTTCCTTGCAGGTAGGTCTATTGGTGTTTGGGTATTTGTCCTAGCAGCAACAGCAACAAGCTTCAGCGGATGGACTTTTGTAGGTCACCCTGGTAAAATTTTTACTGATGGTTTGCCCTATGCATTTGCTTCTTTTTATGCTCTAACTATTCCTTTTACTGGAGTTCTATTTCTTAGAAGACAATGGGTTCTTGGAAGAGCTTTTAGATATATTACTCCAGGTGAAATGTATAGTGATTATTATGGAGGAAATGCAATGCGACTATTAACTGTATTAGTTGCATTTCTTTTCAGCGTTCCTTACTTGGGAGTACAACTTCGTGCTTCTGGAAGTTTATTTAACGTTCTTTCAGATGGATTTATTAGTGTGAATTTTGGTATGTTTGCTCTTACAACTGTAGTTGTTATTTATGTTGCCTCAGGAGGATTACGATCAGTAGCGTATGTTGATTGCGCACAAGCTATCTTACTAGCTGTTGGAATTGCTATCCTTGGAGGAGTTACGCTCTATTATTTGGGAGGATGGAGTGGTTTTACAACAGGATTAGCACATATAGTTAGCTCCGATGTTTCTTCAGGACAAAATCTTACACCAGATGGTTATTCGATGAAGGTTGCGATACCCGGTAGTATACAAATGGTTTCTGCAGGGTCAAAAGCAATGGGTGGCGCATGGACTGGTATCATGTGCATGACATATATGTTTGCCCTCATGGGAATACAGTCTTCACCGGCCTTTTCTATGTGGGCTTTTGCAAATAAAACTCCTCAAGCTTTTCGTTGGCAACAAGTGATTGCTTCTTCTCTTGTAGTTGGAATATTATTGTTCACTTTCACAATATTTCAAGGGTTAGGTGCTCAAGTATTAGTAGATAATGGAATTTTAAATAACATAACTGATAAAAACCTTGTACCTGAATTAATTAACCTGCTTTCTACATCTGCCCCATGGCTAGTGGGTTTATTAGCAGTTTGTGCTCTTGCTGCAATGCAGAGTACCGGATCTGCATACATGTCTACATTTAGTGCAATGGTAACCCGTGATATATATGCAAAGTATATTTCACCTAATGCATCTGATAATAATCAAAAAAACATAGGAAGAATTTTTGTAGTTCTTGTTGCAGGAGCAGCATTAATAGTTGCAGCGAATTCAAGTCAAGCGATTGTAATGCTTGGAGGTCTTGCTGTAGCATATGGGTTCCAAATGTACCCAGCTTTGATTGGTATTTGTTATTACAAGGGATTTACTACTAAAGGAGTGGTCTCTGGTCTTATTGTTGGATTAATTGCAGTAACATTAACTGATAAAACTTCAGCGTGGTTCGGTGTTCCATGGGGTGCATACCCTTTAACTATTCATAGTGCTGGTTGGGGGATATTTTTCAACTTACTAACAACATTTATAGTTTCTAAAATTTTTGTCGAATCTGACAGCGAAAAAATAAATAAAGAAAAAAAGCATCAATTATTACAATTAGTTTCAGGCCTCAGTACTGAAAGAAAAAAGAAAGTAAAATTGGCTTGGATTCTAACCTTGTTTTGGTTTCTAGTAGGCTTTGGTCCTTTTGCGAGCATTGGTAATACTTTTTTCTCTGACCCAAATAATCCTGCATTATGGGCTCCTTTTAATATGCCTTCTCTTTGGGTATGGCAATTAGTATTTTTAGGATATGGTATTTTTGTTATGTGGTTTCTTGCATTCCATATGGGGCTCTCTGACCCAATCAAAGAAGATAAAATAAAAAAATCTGTTTCCAATATAAATTAATTATTATTAGTATTTTTATCGTTAGTAGCTTTATTTAAAAACTGTTTTTGAAAATAGGTAGCAAATTGGCAGTAGATGTATTATTTTGCTTAATATAAACTTTTTATTAATTTTGCGCCCAATTAATCATATATGTTAACAAAAATTCTCTAGGAGTATATACAATGTATAAAATATTAAATGTTCGTTTATTAACACTACTTTTTATCCTTTTAATTATTGGATGTGGAAAAAAGGAGAAAGAAGTTGTATTAATTGAACGAGATGGAGTTTCATATGAACAGGGAGCTCAAAAACCATATAGCGGTCCTGCTTCATCTAAATATAGCAATGGTAAAACAAAAACAAAGGGCCAGTACGTCGATGGAGTACCAAGTGGCGTTTGGAAATTCTGGGATCGAGATGGAGTAGAGTATACAGGCTCAGTCTCTAGATATGTTTTTCATCAAATTGAAAGTGGCGAAACTCTCCAAAAAATTGCTGATAGATTTGAAGTTAAAGTTAATCAGCTGTATGAATTAAATGAAGACTTGGATAAAAATGCAAATGATAAAATCAAAGCAGAACAATTAATTAATATTAAAGAGGTTGATAATTCAGATGGCCAATTTTTAGT
>CERB01010611.1_pt1 | contig 12471 bp, 5 predicted proteins | sample 356271 | NCBI WGS metagenome assembly CERB01 (sample SAMEA2621155, study PRJEB7988) | marine metagenome | isolation source: saline water (ENVO:00002010), including
GGAGATGCTCCAGGATAGATAATAGATACATTAATGACATCCACCTCAATAGCAGGAAATACTTCCATTTTGATATAAGGAATTGTAACAAATCCAGCGATAATGATAAAAATCATCATCATGTTTGCAGCTACTTTATTCTGGACAAACCAGCGAGTTATTGGCTCCATTATTAACCTTTATTCCAAATCATAGGTTACTTTTAAACCATCTACTAGAGATGAAAGACGTGTTTTCAATAGTCTGTCTCCCATTTCAAACCCTTTACCAATAAATGTATTTTCGTTTTCATATCGTAATATTTCTACATTTCTCTTTCGTAATACTTTTTGATCGTCTACAACCCATACAGACGCATTCCGAACGAGAGTTCTTGGGATTACAAATACATTTTTCATTTCTATTCCAAATATGTCTGCTGATACATATTGACCAATCGCAAGTGGCGTCTGGGAAGTTGCTTTCAACTTACGATTATCTATTCTAGCAACAATAGCTAGCATTCTTGTCAATGGGTCTACTTCTGCCTCCGTTCGAACAATATTACCTCTCCATCTATAGTTTGAAGCCAATGAACCTTGAGAAAATTCAACCTGTAATTGGTTACGCTTCGATAAAGACTTTCCATTAAAGTCTAACCCTGTAAACGATACATCTTGATCTGCAATAACCAAGCGTACTTCAAAATAATCTGTACCATATATTTTAGCCATCATAGTACCAGGAAAAACAGATGTTCCTATTTCAACATTTCGACTTTGAACTCGACCATCAAACTGTGCGATAATAATTGCTCTCCCTAAGTTGCGACTCGCTTGTTCTAAATTAGCTTCTGCAGCAGCCAATACAGCTTTCGCCTGTGCTAACTGTGGCTTCCGAAGTGTAAGATCACTTCCCTCACCTACACCAATGCGCTCCCATTCTTTATTGGCTAAGTCCGATTCGGCTTTTTCTCTTTCTAGATTTACTTCTGCATTCAGGACATTTGATTTTGCTGTTATGAATGCAAGCTCATAATCTCTCCGATCAAGTATAATTAAAGTGTCATTCCTGTTAAAATTAGAACCTGGTTCCATTTTAGGAGATATCCATTCCACTTTGGAGCTTAATTCTGATAGAATAGTTAGAGATGTTTCCGGTGCAATAACACCTTGAGAAGAAATTTTGGCATTGATCGTAGTGCTATTTATTTCTACTGTTTTTACATATGGTAATTTTTGTACCGCATCCTCGACCTCTATTTCAGGTCTAATAGTAACAAGAATAATTGTAATTAGAATACTCACTAGTAGAGCAGTAATACCTATATTTTTTTTCATGATTTCTTTAAGGTTTTTGTTATCAAGTAACGGTTTACGATTCATAGACACCTCCAATTGCTAATAATAGCGATAGACGGTTTTCTATTCTTTGTCTTTTTAACGAAAGATATCGAGAGCGAATCTCATTATACTGTCTTTGACTGTTTAAAACAGATTCTAATGTAGTTACCCCTTTATCGTATCTTTCTGTAGAGAGTAAATATGCTGACTCAGACTGACTAACAGCATTTCTAATGGCATCTAGTTTCACTTTGATTGATTCTTCTAAATATAGAATTGTTTCTATCTCTGAAAAGGCAAGTAATAACCCTTGAATTAGTTCTTGCTTTGCATTTTCAACGACTGATTCTTGAATTTTTACTGCAGATTTTAATTTACCGCCATTAAATAAAGGACTGACTACTCCCGCGCTCAACGACCAGACGCTATTATCATCATTAAGAATATCTTCTAACTTCTTCGCAGATGTCCCCACAGAACCATTTAACGTAAGCCCTGGAAGTAAATTTCGTTTTGCCTGGCTTAAATTTAATCCGGCTGCCTCCACACGCAGAACAAGTGCATTTATATCTGGTCGGCGGGTAATGATATCCGCAGGTATTCCTGCAGATATTTCGGGTATCGTATCTGGTAATTCATGATTTGAGATTAAGATACCTGCTGGATAATCACCTGATATGATTTCCAAGTTGCGATTTAGGGAGTGTAATTGATTCTTTCTATCCTCAATTGTGATTTTTGCAGTAGAAACAGAGGTTTCAGCTAAACGAAAATCTAAACTTGATTTAATCCCACGTTTGAATCGATCCTCAACTAAATCTCTTATCCTTACAAGACTTTCATATGATTCCTGAGCAATTTTTAATTGTTCAGAAGCTTCAATTGCTTGAAAATAGGTTTGTGTAGATCTAACAATAGTAGAATATGCTAGATACGATAATTCATAATCCAATGATTCATATTCTTTGAATGCTGCTCTACGACCATTTAATACTCGTCCCCAAACATCAATTTCCCATTGAAGATTTAGACTTAGTCCGTATGATTCGGAATCAAATGTCACTACCTCGTTATCAGATGATCCTCCTCCAATAGAATCTTGACTACCATTCATATTTGAAAAAAATTCACCAAAACCAAATCCAGATAAATTCTGTTGACTTTTCGATGAATTAAGGGATGGGTTTAATGTTGGAAATACTCCAGAACCATTAATTTTAGCATTCTGCAAAGCAATTTTACGATTATTTATAATTGTTTTTATATTTGGACTATTTTCCAATATGGCATCAATGAATTGCTCTAATTCTGGATCGTTAAACATGGACCACCATTTACCAGTAAGTGGTTCATAATCTGGAATAGTTGTTTGCCATCTATCTGGAATATCTATGTCGATATCTTCGATCGTAATAGATGTATTATTTGCACATCCTAAAAGAAAAATAAATACAGTAATTATAATACTTTTACTACGAACACTAATCATTATTTGAAACATAAATTCTCAAAATTGATTTCTATATACAATATGATTTAAATATAAAGTTAATATATGAAAAAATTGATATGTTTAAGGGGGCGAAAATTGATGGATTATATTTCTATTTCCTAATCAATTTATTTTAATAATACCATTTTCTTGGTTCGTGTAACCCCATTAGCTTGGAGCTGATATAAATAAACCCCTGCACTAACAGGGTATCCGTAATCATTTGTCGCATCCCAAATTATGGATTGATAGCCTACATCTTGGTCTTGACTAATTAAGGTTTTTACTTTATTACCTAGCATATCATAAATGCTAATATTAACATGCGAATACTCTGGTAAATTATATCCTAGCGTGGTAATAGGGTTAAATGGATTTGGGTAATTCTGTAATAAAGAATACTCCTTAGGCAAATAATGGGAGTAAACGGACAGCCTATATTCTATCGTAATAAATACAGTATCTATTTCAGAAATAAACGTTCCATCTGTTACTTGTAGAAAAAATAAATACTGCTCGTCTTGATCAACAAGTGGTGCTGTAAAGAATGGACTTGCAATATTTGGGTTTGGTAATTCAATACCAGCATTATTGCTCCAACTATAACCTAATACATTATTATTTGGGTCATAGGACTCAGATCCATCTAAATAAACTGTATATCCTTCACCGATACTCTGATCTACGCCTGCATTTGCAACAGGAGATTGATTTAACCCAGCTCCATTTAATACAAATGGATCATCAGGATTTCCAACTGAACCACTAGGTGTAAATGCTATTGCCTCTTCAATTATATGCACAACATCTTCTTCTCTATCATAGTATTGAAATGTAATGGGCCCTAAACTATTGCTATGTACAACAAGAAAAGACATCCAACCACTTTCAGAATCAGAGAATTCACTTATTCCTCGACACTGCCCATTCATAAATGCAGCAAGAACTTTGGATGTATCAGAAATAACATCACTATTTATGGTTAGTTGAGCAGTAATCGTATAATTATACTGGTAATCTTGTGGATTCACAGTCCATGTATCCGGTATATCTGCTAATGAGACACTAACCAATATCCAAAGCAACAGTTGAGATTTCATCAATGTATCGGGCTATTTCAAGAGCATCATTTTTTTGACGTCACGGAATGTTTTGGATTCACCTTTCCCTTCCATCACAACAAAATATACTCCGGATCCAACTGCTTGACCCGTGCTAGTCGTTCCATTCCAAACCGCATATTGATATCCTGGCTGCAGGTATCCTTGGAACAAGGTTTTTACTTTACGCCCTAAAATATCATAAATAACCACTTGAACATCTGCATACTCCGGAATCCCAATGCCAATTTTAGTAATCGGGTTAAATGGGTTTGGATAATTTTGACTCAGCATGAATTCATCAGGAATGAAATCATTATCATAGATACCTAATGTAGATTGCTCTATCGTTAAAGGCTGATCGACCGATCCTAATATTTCATCACTGACGAATGATATGAGCTCAGCTCCTTTATATATTTTTTCTTCATCATTATCCCATATGCGAAACTCAATACTTTCGCCATTAAATTCATTGCTATACACAGTTAAAAATATTCGATAGGCATCTAACTGAGGAATATATATCGGACGTGCAGTACCACGAACTTGACCATCCACCAATGCAGCTACCATGTCAAAGGGATCATTTATTCCGAATGTATCACTTTCTACCAACGCAATAATGTTCATCGAATACTCGAAGTCATATAGGTTATCTAGTTGCCAAGGTGCAGTTAGAGTAGTATCTATATTTATTTCATTTTCATCTTCAATGGAACTATTACCTAATGAACGACCCCCTTCAGGATTTGGATAATTAAATTCATCAGCACTTGCTAATTTAAATTTGTATCCCTCGCCAGGAAACATCCTCGTTAAGTTTCCAACCCAACCCACATCGGAACCAGCATACTGTGCAAACCCTACCTGACCTTTAACAACGTCTCCAGCAGCAGGTGTTAATAATGCAAGAGCTGTATTTACCTCCATATTACGGTTAGGTAAGTATCCAACCCAATTCCATCCAGCATCTAGAGATATCGTTACTGTATCGGGCCATATTTCAAAACCAATATAATTTAACAGATCTGAACTAGAGAAATCACTCACATAGTTTTGACGATAATCAATCTCGGTAAGACTTCCCTCCCACGTTTGATTATCAGCAGAATACGTTGCGAACTCATCTTGACCTATAACGCGATCCCCTGCTTCAAATTCCATATTGGCAAAGATATCATCTAGAGTTACATCACCTTGTTGGTCTACATTAATAGAGAACCAATTATACCCATCAGGATAAGATATATCCTGAGATATTTCTCCCGTAGCATTTAATTCTAATGGAGTTTCTACAGAGCCATATAGGTCATTATCTCCAAATGTTAGCGCATCACCCACATTCCAGTATTCTACACAGCCCGTTCGATCCCATACATGAAAAGAGACTTGTTCATCTTCAAAATTACTATACACCGTAACAAACGCTAAGTATGAATGCGTTGAATCGCTGGTCTCAACTTTTTGTACATGAGAAAAACCGCGAGGTTCACCATTAATAAAAGCACCCAGACGATCATACACATCTTCGGATAAGGTTCCTTTTACTTTGACCTCCGCCACCACATTCATTGTGTATAAATAATCATTTACATCAAACTCCCAATCAGGATAATGGCACATGGATATTACATCAATGGCTAAGAATTCATCCCCATCAGCTGTTTCTGCTTTAATGGTGTTATCAAATTCTCCTACGTTTAAATTATTATTGATAGAAAAATTAATATTAAAACTTCCACCAGGATTAATTTCACCTACCAACGGATCTACCGTAATTAATGTTGGGTCTACATCCACGATTTCAAATTGTTTTGCTGAGGAACCAATATTATTTAATGGTACCACAAAACTATTATCGTCACCGATAAATGTTACCTCTTCCACTGCATTCGTATTCCAGGATAGCGGATTACGATTTACCAGGAATGTCCATGAAATAGTATCTCCAGGATTTCCATAAAAATCGTCATATCCGGATAACGTTGCTGTTAGGTATTTATTTTCTATAAATGAATTAGGAATATTGGGTTCAACTACCAAACGGTTTTCAGAAACAGTTACCGTGATATCCGTAATATCCAATCCAGCGCCTACTAAGGTAACATCGCTTTGCACGACGGAAGGAGCACTAATGTCCTCCGTAAAATTCAATGCAATCTCATCAATAATATTTAATACGTTATCAACCGGCTCTGGTGCACCAAGAACTGTGGGGACTTCACGATCAATTGTACCTCTTAAATGGGGAAGCTCATTGGTAAGCAACCCACCCAAACAAACCGACCGTAATCGTAAATCATACACACCATCTGTTTGTAAATTTTCTACGATCCATTGCATGCTGGTCGCTACCGATCCATCGGCACGTAGCGAATCTGCAATAAGCGTTGCTTCATTTATTTTATACCAAACATCTGCTCCAAGTGGACGGTATTGCAATTCCAATGAATCAAAATGTGTTTGGTTTAAATCATATTCATTTACTGTAATATACGTCGTATCACCTGTTATTGTATTCATCACCCAATCATTACCTAAATTATAGAATTCCGCTTCAGTACATGGTCTAGCATAACTCACCGAAAAATTTTCTGTAAACGAAGCACTTCCACCAATTTCACATGCCGATGCAAAGCGGACAGTTAAATTTTCATATTCATAATAATCACCGCCACCTTGTTCTACGACAATCTGCACAGTATCTACTTCTAATCCATCCAAGGTATAAATAATGGGATTGTTTTCATCATGATATGCTCCATTTATTGTGACAATGGCTCCACGAATATTCGATGAACTCACTAATGCCAAATGGTATTCTCGTGCTTCATCGTATTGATTTTGTACTTCTAGATTTAATTCAGCATAATTATCTGGTAATACATTTTCGATAATATTTCCAGGAGATCTCCATGTCATTGTAGGTACATCCATTGGTTCTGTAACTACCTCACCATCTTCATTATGCCATTCTTCATAGGGACAGCTGGAATGCCCTGCAATCACATTGAATACAGGAGTACCGTACACCGGGTCATTTCCTACACTAACAGTATAATCATCCCCTACATCATCATCGGATAAAGTAAATGAAGAAGTATTCGTATTTGATGTGGTGGATTGAGAACCACTTCCATAGGACATTCCAAAGGAATATCCAGTGGTATTACTTAATCCCGCCTGCTCATTCACATCAAAACCAATTGATGTGGCAAATTCATTATTTATCTCTACCTCAAAATCGACACGATTGGATGCTGTCACTGATGTACTTTTACTATAGGACGCTGAACCAGCACCACCTACAAAGGTATAGTTTACTGTATCATCGGTTACCCAGCGCAACGAATCTTCATACGCTAACACCCGCTCCCAGGCATCAATATCTTGTTGTTTTGTTGAATCAGTTTGCGCTAAATCCTCTAATTCAGGAATATGGGAGTCTTCTATGTATCCTCTGGTAAATATAAAATCTGTAGCAAACCCATCCGGTACAAAGACAATTTCGCTACGGAGTGCATACATAAAATCATCTGTTAAATCAGCATCATCCTGATCGGGGTTCGATATATTTTCCAAAATCTTTGTTTCACCGTAAAGCAAGTTCAGCGCTCCACCAATAAACAAATCCCCATCCCTTCCAATATATCCTTCATCCCCACTGGTTGCTGTCTCAAATACGGATTCCGTTTCAATACAAACTTCATTGGTATAAGTACTTGTCATGGATTGACTAGATGAAAAACTAGCAGTTACATCAAATTGTGTATTTACTTCAATAGTTGTCGCTACTCCAAGACCAAGGGTAGTGCTCACTCCAATACCCAAAAAAGCATTCGTTTCATTACCAAGACTGGAATTATTACTGTTAAACATCTCAATCTCCGTGCAATGAGATTGTACACTAGAATATGATGCAGAACTTCCATCTCCAGGGGGTCGACGAAGAATAACATAGGGAAGCTCAGGCGCAACCGTAGTGAAATCCATCATTTGTGGTTTATGACCTAACACCACCCCTTCTTCCAACTCGGTATCAATACGGATACCTGAAGTATCGGATCCTACTACTGTGATTGTTTTTAAAAAATCACCCGTTATATTGGGTTGACCTGGTAGTAAATAATATTTGTATGGATTAGAAATAGTACTATTTGAACCAAAATTAATTCTTACAGTATCGGAGTCCTGAGTCCAACGATCGCTAATCCGGTCAAATATTATGAAATAACCAGTATCAACGGGTGTTTCTGTGTTTCCAACACCGGAACTGTAATATTTTTCAAATAATTTTAGTTCAACAGAATCAGGTGTGTTTTGCTGATAATCACCCAATAATACACTTGCTCCGGATGCTTTACTACCTGTTGTTGAATAAGGTCGAATCGCCGTATTCACTGGAGAACGATACATGAATAATAACGAATCGTTCCCTTTAAAGGATTCATCTTGTTCTCCTAACCAAGATTCAGCTTCTGCGTCATAGGAATCTTGGGTGTTGAGCGTTCTACCATTGTTGAGAGCCCAATCTCCAATGCCTACACCATCATCAGTCAGATACGGAACTCCTGTTACACCATTCGGATTAATTACGACACTTATTTCGTAATTGTGTGGAGGTAAATCAAAATCAACGTATCCAGCAGGATTTACTAGCTCAGTTTCATCATAACATGATCCACATTGTACTCGAATGGACACCATCCCATTTGGACCAAGGGATGCCGAATCGGTACCACCGACAGCCCAAATATCTAACTGTCGCATGGTTAAATCTGTGAAATGTTTCGTTTTGGGTATTATTACATTAGCATACTCTGCTGATTGGGGGTTAAAATCCGATGAATCTCTTGAATCCAATACAGGACGAATATGCATATCTGCACCGGGTTCTACTTCTACGCGATAAAATCCTTCATCATTAGTTAAGACACCTTTGAATTGTCCATTTTCATGTATCATCACATTTTCTACTGGACAATCATTAGCAAATCGAACATATCCCGTGATGGATATCATATTCGTTACAACAAAATTTTGGTTTGTTTGCACCACAGGACTAGATCCGCCCAAGGCAGTTTGCAGATATGGAGGATCAAATTCATGAGCTGGTTTTGTAGGAGTAAGAGTAAATACTGAAACTCCTGTATAATTCACATTGTTAATTTCATAAAAGCCATCCTCATCAGTATCCCCTGATGCGTATGCAGGCGCTATGGTTGCACTCCAGGCTACCCCCTCATGCAGGGTGCCATTTAAGGCCTGATTAACAGAATTGATTGCAACCGTTCCGGATCCTCCATTCATTTGCAATAAGCTTACCATCGTAGGGCTGTCGTTGGCGTCTACATGATTAATTGCACCTTCTGTCCGGTAATATTCATAACGATCATAGCTACGAGATATTTCCGCTTGAGATCGTGCGACGTTCCATACTCGTAACTCATCCATATATCCACGAAAGTATGAATCGTTTCCTTCTCCTAACCGGAGCGCATTAGATGATTCAGAAACGTTGGTTATGGTAACGGAAGAATCCGATTCAGCATTTGAAACGTTTTGCAACATTCCATTAACAAATAACTGAAGAGATACGGTTTCATTTCCAGCACCATCATCAGTGGTTTCCTTCCGTAGTGCAACATGCGTCCAGTCGTTGATAGGTATGTCATTTGTAGATTCAAAAATATTTACCGAACCTATTTTTAAATATAATTTATTATTTGTATTCAGAAACAGTCCCAAACGGGTAGAGTTTGGCCCTTTGCTGATAATACATTGTTCTTTTGAAGCGCTAGGACGAATCCATAGTTCCACGGTCGTATTGGGAAGCACAGCTGCTCCAAACTCGAATACGTTATTATCTGGTAGAGCAACATAATCATCTGTCCCATCAAAGAATAACGAATTCCCCCAGTTAGGTTCTGCTTTTATTTCTGCATTTCTCACTGGAGAACCAGCGGTAGTTGTGATCCGACCATACATAGTACCATTGGTAGATGTTTTTCCTGTTACTTGCATATCTGGGGCATCACCAAATGAATTTTCAGCAATCAACGTGTACGTATATTCCGTTCCTACATTTAGCGCATCGTCATCATCCATGTATCCCGTGGAATCCAGCGGAATTGTGCTAGAAATCACGCTACTACCCCTCTTTACTGTAAAATCCTCCATTGGTGGAGGTTGATTCTTATCGTATACCCAATCCAAACGGATTCTATTTGGAAAAATTTCATAACCGGCAGTCAATACTGGTTCGGCAGGTTGTTGTAACATGAAAGACCAAAATCCTAAATCGGTAACATAAGGCGTAGCCGTCCCATTGGGTGAAGACATTTGACCAACAACTGGTTGACCTATTATAACCGAATTGGTACCATGAAAGCCCAATGCACCTGCACTAAGGTTGTCTTCTTGCACTTGGGAATGCGCCCCATAAAGAATTACATGCTGCGAGGTATAATTCTGAGCAACAATAGGCTGCAGAACACAAAGAGTCAGAGATATAAATAGGATTTTCATAGATGAATTCCTCTTTATCATGCTTATCGCACCCAAATTTCTACGTTATCGATACCAATCGACTCATCATTAGGGTCACCACCGAGATTATTAGAAACAATGAGTTTCATGGCTCCAGAGCCATCATAGCGAGCAGAAACCTCCGCACGGTATACACGATCATTGAAGCTGGCTCCGCAAGCACTGTTTGCCAATCCCGAGTAACTAGCTGCCCAGGTATGGTGGTGCTGATGGCTAAATACTCCAACTGCTCCCTTAATATTATTGTAAAGTTCAAGCCACATCCATTCATGATCCCAACTATCAATGGCATATATATCCATCACTACTTTGACATGTGATGTTCCACTAGGAGGAGTCCAGGTATAGTTCATTCTTTCACCGGCACCTGAAATTTGACTATACCCCCCGAAAATTTGATTACTATTACATGTCGTCATGGCATTTGCATTTGTTCCATTATGAGTCCATCCATGATTAGAATTATTAAATTCTTCTATTTTTACTAATCTCCATTGGTTTTCACCATCTGCATTTTTTATAAAACCATCAACTTGTAAATCATTGTACACAGTAATATCTCCGGACGCAGAAATATTCATGGCCTGTATTTTACTTGCCCATGTCTGAGCATTCGAATAAAAATTTATTGCAGCATCAGAACCAAGTACTAAATTTTCTGTACCTGGACTCGAATCTTGATCATAATAACTACTTGAAAATTCTCCAGATCCTATTACCGTTCTACCTCCTCCTCCAAGATATATACCATCTCCATATTGATTAGATTTGAATTTTATTTCTGCCATAGGGTGGTTCGATGCTACACTACTAAAGATAGCGTGTGAAGCAAAAAAACCCTGAACATTTAATGCTGTAGGGGTAAATGTGGCAATTGTTTCCCAATTGGGGTCATCAGTATCTTTACCGCTATGTCCAATTATTAAACTTTCACTATTACTATTATTATTTGCATCAAAGGATAAGAAGGAATTTCCTGCGGAGTGAAAAGCCATGCTATAACCATCATTACCAACATACCTTACTCCAGAATTATTCTTAAAGAGTAAATCACCATTAACATGTAATTTTGCACTTGGGGATGTTGTGCCTATACCAACGTTTCCATCTGAAGGAAACTTGTTGGTTGTTCCAGCAACAACTGAATTCGATGTTGGAGTCATGGTTAGTTTGGTTCGCGGAGTTAATTCCGGCCCATTATCTATTTTAATTGCTAACCAGTACTCTTGGCTATAATCAAAAGCGGGGTCTGCATCTGAAAAATCTTCTATGGAGCCCAGTGTATGCGTATAAACACCATTGGTTATCTGCATTTGATCTTTTATTTCCTGCCAGACTTCATTGCCTCCGCTTTCTGCGTCATAAACGGTAAAACGGAAACTTTTTACTCCGTCTTCCACTGTGGATCCATCTTCATTACGCAATACACCTTGTATACTTAAGAATTGTGCAGAAATAAAATTAAAAGCAATGACGATTGTCAAAATTAATAGATTTCTAGAATTCATTGATTCCTCCTCCTTGATCAATAAATGAAATTATTTATTATAAATTGTATTGAATTGAATAATTCTTAAAAGAATATATTTAAAAAAAGATTAATTGTCTAATTAACATATTACTAAATCATAATTATGTTAAATAAATCACAAAATTTTTACTTTAATAAGATGACTTTTTTTGTTTGTGTGTATTGGTTTGTTTGCATCTGATACAAATATATTCCTGCTGCGACAGCGGAACCATTGGTACTTGTACCATCCCAAATAATAGATTGATTTCCTGCGTCTTGCACTTCATTCACTATAGTATTGATTGCTCTACCCAGCATATCGTATATCGTAATAGTTACCATACTATTCTGTGGTAAATCATACTGCAATATAGTTGTGGGGTTAAATGGATTGGGATAGGCATCATATAGTCGATACTCTTTGGGTACAAATGATACATCTGCCATAGATAACATCTCTTGATCCATCCATTGTAGTCTATCAGCAGTCCA
>CERB01040762.1_pt1 | contig 12299 bp, 10 predicted proteins | sample 356271 | NCBI WGS metagenome assembly CERB01 (sample SAMEA2621155, study PRJEB7988) | marine metagenome | isolation source: saline water (ENVO:00002010), including
ACCCTCAATGAAGTCACGGTATAAATGATATCTTGAAGCACTTTGATTGGGGTTTGCTGAGCGTTGATATTGGTCAATATTTCTGGTGAGTAATGATCCAAGAGTTGCTTTGTCTCCTCCTCGTACTGTTTTATTCTATTTTTAATCACCTCATCAGTGGCATCGTCTAGTCTGTTTTCTTTGATAGATCTTTTTCGTATTCGCCTCATCAACTCATCTCTATCTGGGCAGGATAGGTGAAAAACCTGAACAACCTCACAATGCTCATCAACAAGCTTGGCCTGTTCAACATTCCTTGGGATTCCATCAAGCACAAGAAAATCAATGTCGGGCTTATAGGCATTAGACGTAACTTTTGCTTCAACCGCCGCTCTCCATAATTTAACTGTTATGTCATCTGGAACCAATTCGCCCATACTTGAATATTTAACGAACTCCTGACCTATTTCAGTTCTTGTATCAAGTGACCTAAAAACATCACCACAAGCACAATGGTAAAATCTGGGAATTTTTCCAAGTATTCTTCCCTGCGTTCCTTTACCACTACCTGGAGCACCAAATATTAAAAATGTTTGGTACTTTCCAGAATTGTTATCGTCTTGAGCAGCCATGATTGAAGTGATTGTTGTTTTGTTTGATGAAAGATAGATATTAGATTTATGAAGTATGAAATAAACCTGTAAAATATAATAGGACTAAATTTTAAAGAGCCTCAGACCCCCAAAAGAATAAAGCACAGGCACACATAAGAATACCATAAACGATACCCGATATAGATAAAAATTTCCATCTACCAGGTTTTTTTGTCACAAAATTAATATGGTCTCGCATTAGATAGGGCATTCCAATCCAAAAGAATGATAAGAAAATCCAGACGTAGCAAATAATTGGTAATAGTAATCTTGAAATTGGCTCCTTTAGAAAAGCCACATCAAGTACAGGGCAGGCCAGTAACAAAAGAAAAATACCCGTTGCTCTTACCGCAAGGAATTCATCTACCCATATAATAAATGCAATACAGCCAATAACTAAACCCCAACTTATAACGCCCTGCCATTTTTGAAATTCACCAAGATCAACTTTATTAACCAGCCATAATGACCATATACAGTTGATGATTATAAGGACAACTCCAATAGGCTTGTTTCTGGGAAATGATTTAAGAAAATCGATTATCTGTTGATCTTTGAGTAGTGCTATCAAGTGCCCGGCTATGAGCAGAATACCCAATAAGATCCCCACAAACTGCAGACTTAGAAACTCTGTGTAAATTTGTCGGGTCATAAAATTAATCTATAATTGGTGTTCCATATAACACATGCCCGGTAGTCCTCTCGATTTCAACATCAAATAATTTACCAGTAAGCCTATTCGGATTACCATTAAAAATAACTATTCTATTAGTCCTAGTCCTACCACTCAATCGGTCGATCCTTCTTTTGCTCGGACCTTCGCACAAAACCTCCTGCTTTGTCCCCACTAGGGATTGGTTTTTTTCTGCACCAATCCGATCAATGAGTTTAAGAAGATCTTGATTCCTCTCCACCTTTACCTCTTCAGACAATTGCAAAGAGTCATCAATCTCCGCCGCCGGAGTTCCTCTTCTTTTCGAGTAACGAAAGACAAAGGCATTATCAAATCTTACCTTCTCACAGAGTGCACGAGTTTCTGCATATTCGGCATCACCCTCACCAGGAAACCCTACGATGATATCGGTCGAAACTGCAATATCAGGACAAACATCTCGCATACGTTCCACCAAATCAACGAATTTGGCTGCCCTGTAAGGTCTTCTCATAGCCTTAAGTACTTTGTCTGAACCGGACTGCAAAGGAAAGTGAACATGCTCAGCTAATTCAGGAATATAACCAAATGCATCGATCAGATCCTGTTTATAGCCTACGGGATGAGGGGAAGTAAACCTAACTCGATCAATGCCATCGACCTTTGCAACTTTTTCTAATAACTGTACAAATGGGCTTTTCCCATCAACTACTGGAAACTCATGACGCCCATATAAATTTACAATTTGTCCCAACAATGTCACTTCTCTAACTCCATTATCAGCTAATTTTTTTACCTCATCTACAATCTCATGAATCGGCCTTCCTCTCTCTTTACCTCTAGTGTAGGGAACAATACAAAAAGAACACTTCATGTTGCATCCTTGCATAATTGATACAAACGCAGTAACTGATCCATCATTGGCAGCACCATCCCGAATAGTATTTTGTGAATTCAGTTCTTCATCTGTATCGACTATAGAAGTTCTCAAGTCGTCCATTCTAGCCTCAGTCCTAGCCGTAAAAATCTCTTCAACGTAATCTGCGACTCTATGATATTTTTGTGTCCCGACAACCAAGTCTGCCCCTCTTTCCAAAAGCTCTCCCCCCCTACTCTGAGCCATACACCCCATAAATCCGTAAACGATATGAGGACGTGTCTTCCTCAAGTGTTGCATTGAGCCCATTTTATTGAGCGCTTTTTGCTCGGCTTGATCTCGAACAGAACAAGTGTTAATTAAAATCACATCGGCTTCGGCCTGTTCATTAGTCATCGAAAAACCCCGATTTTGTAACATTTCTGCAACCTGCAATGAATCTCTCTCATTCATTTGGCATCCGTAGGTTTTAATATGAACTTTGGGCATAAGGTCCAAAATAGGTTTAATTGGGGTGGTAACTATAAACCCTGAGCTAGTGTAAGAAAGTAGTTTTAATCAATAATTAAATTATTCTTTTTTTGAATACTTAATTAAACTGAATACTTTTTTAATTGCGATTTGATAAAATTAAAAAGACTTTATTAGTAATGTTTCCTCATCAATCTAAACTCATTTATTGTGTCATCGCATGTACTCTATTTTTCCAAATTTCTAGAGCAGAAGAATATAGCATCGAAAAGGATATATCGTATTACAGTTCGCCTCCTAATGAATACGCTAATGAAAGATGCAAGCTTGATATTTATTACCCAACAAAGAAAACTAACTTCGCAACGATTATCTGGTTTCATGGAGGAGGACTAAGAGGTGGCCAAAAAAAAATTCCATCTTTGCTCCAATCTAAAGGAATGGCAATCGTTGCTGTTAATTATAGATTATTCCCTAAAGCCAAGTGCCCTGAATACATAGAGGATAGCGCCGCCGCAGTAGCATGGACATTTAGTAATATCAAAAAATATGGTGGATCAACAAAAAAAATATTCGTTTCTGGACATTCAGCAGGTGGTTACTTAACAAGTATGATAGGCTTAGATCAGAGCTATCTTAAAAGATTTGGGATTAACGCTAATGATATTGCAGGTTTAATTCCTCTCAGCGGTCATACGATAACTCATTTTACCCCGCGAGAAGAAAAAAACATTTCCGACAAACGGCCAATAATTGATAAATTCGCTCCCTTGTACCATGTTAGAAAGGACGCCCCACCGCTAATATTAATCACTGGTGATAGAAAATTAGAATTGCTAGGACGATTTGAAGAGAATGCTTATTTGGCGAGAATGATGAAAGTTTTAAAACATAACGACACCGAGCTATATGAGCTACAAGGATTTAATCATGGAGGAATGGTTGAACCTGGTCTGAAGATACTTATCAAAAGCGTCAAAAAAATACTCGGGTCTTGAAGAGTTATTTTCTTATCATACATAGAACCAAAACAGAATTGAATGAACATTGAAAAACCCTACGGACATTAATCAATCTATTGATCGATTCATAATGTTTCTCGCAACCGAGAGAGGTCTTTCAAAAAATTATCAATTACTAGTAAGAAGAAACTTAGAAAAATTTTCTAATTGGCTGAATAACATCAAGCAACTTGATTCAATCACTACAGATGATCTTAGCGAATATCTCTCAAAAAGAAAAAAAGAAGGACTGGCAGCGTCCAGTATCAGACAAAACGTCGTTAGTTTGAAAATTTTCTTCCGTTTTCTATGCAATCATAAAATTCTATCAGAAGATATCGCTGAAGGATTATTTTCGCCTAAACCTGAGCAACTGCTACCCAAAACAATTAATCAAAAGGATGTCATACGATTATTAGAATCTATAGAAACGAGTGACCCTTTGGGAATGCGAGATCGAGCATTGGTTGAGCTCCTTTATTCGAGCGGATTGCGTCTCGGAGAAATAATGGAAGCTTTATTAGAAAATCTTTACCTCGAAGAAGGTCATATAAGAGTTACTGGAAAAGGCAACAAAACTAGAATTGTACCCATTGGGAAAAAAGCTTTAGAAGCAATTAACAATTACTTGGAAAAAGGTCGTAAAAAGTTAGTGAATTCTAAAAGTACTAGCCATATTTTTTTATCCATTAGGGGAAAGAAACTTAGTCCATCTCGTATATGGCAAATTGTTAAAGAAAGATCGAAAAGAGCTAATATTAAGTCCCCTATCCACCCACATCAACTCAGACACAGTTTTGCAACACATTTACTAAGTGGAGGAGCTGATTTAAGAATCATTCAAGAACTACTTGGCCACGCAGATATAAGCACGACTCAAACTTACACACATGTTGATGAGAAAGGGCTAAAAAAAGTTCATAAAAAGTTTCATCCACGAGGATAGTCTGAAATTTTAGTGCTATCAGTAATCCATTCTAGGTAACTCTTTGACCCGCCCTCAACAGGCAGAACAATAATTTCAGGTAAATCGTATGAATGTAATTCCAATATAGCCGATTCTAGTTTATCCAAAAGCTCCTCTGTAGTCTTAAAAAGTGTTAAAACCTCTAAATCTCGATTAATTTCATTATTCCAGCTATAGATTGATTCAACTTTTGGTATCAAATTGACACAGGCTGCTAGTTGATTTTCTATTGCATGTGTGCCAATATGTCGCGCTAAATCCAAATCAGGACACGTGCAAAGAACGATTTTTATGTTTGGATTTTTCATATTAATATTTTGATGAAATCTCGTTTCGTAGACAAGCTCATTGAACGTTTTGACCAAGTTGGTTCAAGCGAAGTCCAAAATTTTCTGAATCGTTTGGCAGAGGAAAGTGATTTCTTTAAAAGTATTTTTGATGCCCTACAGGAAGGAGTCATCGTTGCTACTGGAGAAGGCATCATTCATTACATTAATGATGGGGCTTCCCGACTCTTTGGATTGAATTGTAAAAGTGTAAAGGGTGAAAAGGTTTCAGATCACATTCAGGGTCTAGAATGGGATAATCTTGTTTCAGGAAAAAGCGACGCCATCTCAAGAGATCTTGAACTATTCTATCCTGAAAATAAGTATTTAAATTTCTATATAAAACCAATAGGAGCCAATTCAGAGAACGCAGATCCCGTTTTCTTAATGCTCATAAGGGATATTACTGAGTCTCGAAAAGGTGAAGAAGAAAAACTGGAATCAGAAAAAATTGGTGCACTTACAATGCTTGCTGCCGGAGTAGCTCATGAAATAGGGAATCCCCTTAATTCAATAAATATTCATCTACAACTCTTGGAAAGAAAACTTAAAAAAGCTGTACCTGATCTATATGAGGCAGAGCTTAGAGATCTAGTTGAAACATCGACAGATGAAGTAAGGCGATTGGACCATATAGTTGATCAATTTCTGAAAGCAATAAGGCCTTCGAAACCACAATTAGAACCGACCGACATTAATGAACTCATAAAAGAATCTATGAGGTTTTTGGAACCAGAAATAAAAGACCGGGGACTGAATCTAACCTTGGAATTGCGATCTGCTCTTCCAGCACTAGAACTTGATCCAGATCAAATAAAACAGGCATTTTATAACATAGTAAAAAATTCAATTCAAGCGACTCCTGAAAGTGGAAAAATTACTGTTAAAACAGATCTTTCAGATAACCATATACTAGTTACATTCAATGATACTGGTGAGGGCATTTCAGCTGAAAACCTCTCCACAGTCTTTCAACCTTACTTTACTACAAAAAAATCTGGAACTGGACTCGGTTTACTTATTATTAGAAGAATCATAAGAGAACATGGTGGGGACATAAAAATATCTAGTGAAGAAGGTTTCGGCACGTCTGTTTGCATCTCTCTCCCGAGGCAACAAAGAAACGTTCGACTATTACCTCTTGAACAGAAAAACAAAGATTAATGTTTTTGTAATAAAATCACCTGAATTATTGATGAATGCGATTCTGATTGTTGATGATGAAAAAAATACCAGAGAGGGGCTACGGCTTTCTTTGGAGGATGAATTTGATGTCTATATTTCCTCAAATATAAAAGGTGCAAAAGATGTTTTAGATAACGAAAACATTGATGTTTTAGTTACCGACTTAAGACTGGGAGCCGAAGATGGAATGGAGCTTATCGAATTAGCTCTTAAAATGCCACAACCACCAATAAGCATCATGATGACTGCTTATGGATCTGTTGACACTGCAGTTGAGGCCATGAAAAGAGGGGCCTATCATTTTGTCACCAAACCTCTTAATATCGACCAATTAGAAATACTTATAAAAAGAGCTCTCAATACAAGATCATTAAAAGAAGAAAACTCAGAATTAAAAAAACAAGTTCAGAAAAAATTCACTATATCGAATATATTAGGGAAATCTTCTGCAATGCAACCTGTGTTTGAGACCATTGAACAAGTTGCAAAATCTAAAGCAACCGTCTTAATAGATGGAGAAAATGGGACAGGAAAAGAATTAGTCGCTAAAGCCATTCACAATCTTAGTGGTAGACCAAAATCTAAATTGATCACAGTACATTGTGCAGCCCTTTCTCCACAATTGCTCGAAAGTGAATTATTTGGTCATGAGAAAGGAGCCTTTACGGGTGCCACAGAAAAGAGAATCGGTAGATTTGAACAGGCCGATGGAGGCACTTTATTTTTAGACGAAATTGGTGAAATTGATTCCTCTACTCAAGTGAAATTACTAAGAGCATTAGGAGAAAGAAAAATAGAAAGAGTTGGCGGTAATAAAACAATAAATATTGATGTAAGACTGGTTGCGGCCACTAATAAAAATATTCCTGAATTAGTTTCGAATGGAGAATTTCGTGAAGATTTATATTATCGATTAAATGTCGTTAAAATCACAATTCCTCCTCTTAGAATGAGATCTGAGGACATTCCTCTTCTTACGAATGCTTTTCTGAAAGAGTTTGCAAAAGAAAACAATAAATCCATTAAAGAACTTTCTACAGATGCAATGCGCACATTAATTGATTATCAATGGCCAGGCAATGTAAGAGAACTTAGAACTGCTATCGAACATGGTGTCGTTATGTGCAATGGTACAAAAATAACTTTGCGTCATCTCCCAGCTGCAATCCGAGGTGAAAATCCATTAATTCAAGATAAAGTTGAATTCTCGAGAGAAAATGACTCTCAAACATTCAATCTAGCAAATATGGAAGCTAAATTGATAGCGAATGCTCTTAGCCACACAAACGAAAACAGAACTGAAGCAGCAAAATTGCTTGGAATTAGCCGAAGAACTTTGCAAAGAAAAATTAAAGAATCACAATAAAAAGTTTTAGGATATGAAGAAATATGATTTGAGTGCCAATCGGATAACCCATAAAATGATCATTTATGTCTCTTAGGAATTTCTTTTCAGATTCTAAAACTGGTGAAGAACTCAGCGGCGCACTGATTCTTCGAAGGTTACTATTTCTTCTCCTATTGTTTGGCTTAATGCTTTTTTATTTAGGACCTGGTTTTAAACAACTCACCTCACCAAAAGGTATCGAACAAGCTCAAATTGCTAGAGAACTTGCAAGATCAGGAAGCTTTCAAACAAAAATGATTCGCCCTCTATCTTTATATCAATCAGATAAAAATTCTGAAGAGGCCGAAGGAATGAAAATGGTAGGCTTCAAAGACACTTACCATGCACCTCTAAATCCCATTCTTAATTCAGTCATCATAAGGTTCTTCAAAGGCAAAAATGATTACGGCTGGAATAATAATTCAACTGTTTATTATCTAGACAGAATAATTACGGCGGCTTCTATTTTCTTTCTTCTGGCATCGATTGGGGTAACCTTCCTTTTTATATCAAGAATATTTGATGCTAAAATCGGGGGAGTAACTGCTCTTTTAATGCTCTTATGCGAGCTACTTTGGAGGTACTCACAAAGCGGACTTCCACAAATGTTAATGCTCTTTTTGTTTACTCTGGGTTGTTACTTTGTTTACAGAGCAGTTGAAGCTCAATGTCTAGAGAAAAAACCAATTGCCCTTTTGATTCTTGGTGCCGTTTGTTTTGGACTCTTAGCGCTGACTCACTGGATGGCAATATGGCCATTCATGGGGCTAGTTATCTTTTCGTGTTTTTACTTTAAACCTCGAGGAGCAGCTGGGTTAAGTATGCTCATTGTTTTCTTGATTATTATTTTACCTTGGTGCTTTAGAAATCTTAATACATCAGGAGATTTTTTAGGCTCTGCGTATTATGCCATGTTTGGAGGAATGGGCTCTGCGGAAGAAGAGATTTTCAGGAGCTATAATCTAAACAAAGATAACATTTTCAAGAAGGGTTTTGCTACAAAAGTTCTCACATCCTCCCTGTATCAACTCAATGGTATATACTCATTTCTTGGCTCAATTGTAGCAGCTCCACTTTTCTTTATAGCATTACTACACCCATTCAAAAGGCCTCAAATAGCTGCCTTTAAATGGTTTATTCTTGCCATGTGGATACCAGCAGTTATCGGGATGTCTCTTTTTGGAGTATCCAATCAAAGCTTGGGAATGTCTGGACCAGACGCCAATCAAATTCACATCTTATTTATTCCTTTAATGACTGCATATGGCTTGGCAATGCTTGCTATATTATGGAGCCGAATTGGATTAGGAACAAATGTACCAATCATATCTGAAAATGGACATCTATGGATAGCTATCATTCTTAGCACCATCCCGATGATACTAAGTTTGTTACCTGGAGTAACCCGGGGAATTCAAACTAAAGAAAAGGTAACGAGAGGTGTTGTTTTGTCTTACATTGGCAAACAAATTGAAAAAACAGATATCATCATCACTGATTCTCCATGGGAAGTTGCATGGTACGGAGATCGAACCGCTCTATGGTTACCAACAAAAAAAGCTGACTTGAGAGAAATAATGAAGCGCAGTAAAGAGCATAAAAATCCATTTGCTGGAATATTAGTGACCCCTGTTTCAATGACAAAATCTCTCTATAGCGTAACATACCGTGATGAAAAAGACTGGGCCCCTCTTATTTTAGGTCAAACAGTTACGAACGCTGGTAGCGGATCAGATCCAATCCAACCAAAATCATGGCAAATAGATGGTGTAAATCTGATTAATTCTTTTGAAGGAATACCATTTAATGAAGTAGATCCAAAATTAACAACTAGTGGTTATTTCTTCTTGGTTGATCCTGACCAATAATTTATATCTTAGCACAAACTTTCTCATTACCACACGTTTGCACTAAATAAACGGTAAATCACTATAATGCCCCCAAAAAAACAAACCGACTTAAAAGATGATCTTCATTTTGAAGATGCTATTGAAAGATTGGAAAAAATAATCGAAAAAATGGAAAATGAACGTGTTCCATTAGAGGAAATGTTAAAGGATTATGAGGAAGGGACCAAATTATTAAGTGTTTGCAAAGAAAAGATTAGTATTGCTAGAAAAAAAGTGGAGAAAATTAATAAAGATCTTAATAAAGACGCCCCAAAACTAGATGAACTTGACGAAATCGCAGACTGAGGCGAATAGAACATTCAATTTAATAGAATTCAGCCTCCAAATTGTAGAATAACAAAAGTGAAATTAACTGAGATCAAAAGCCCCGAAGACCTCAAAAAAATTCCAGAGGATCAACTGACTGAACTAGCGACTCAAATTAGAGAGACCTTGATAAAAAGCTTATCTCAAACTGGAGGTCATTTGGGTCCTAATCTTGGTGTTGTAGAACTAACAATTGCGTTACATAAAGTTTTTGAAACCCCAAATGACAAATTTTTATTCGACGTTTCTCATCAGGGTTATGTTCATAAAATGCTTACTGGAAGATGGAACCAAATCGATACTATTAGACAGTATGAAGGACTAAATGGATTTCTTCTTAGGAGTGAAAGCGAGCACGATTGTTATGGAGCTGGGCATGCAGGAACAGCACTTTCAGCGGCACTCGGTATGGCAATGGCTAATAAAATGAAAGGAAGCACAGATCACGTGGTTGCTGTTGCTGGTGATGCTGCCTTTACCTGCGGCCCTACATTTGAAGCACTTAACAATGTTTCAAATCTTGAAGGACCTTTAATTATCGTTCTTAATGATAACGAGTGGTCTATAGACAAAAATGTTGGAGCAATAGCAAAGTACTTTAACAAGATTACTACAAGTAAAGCGTATGCAGGTCTTCATGAGGCAGCCGCAAACTTTGTTTCCAAAAGATTGGGTGATAAAGTCAGTAAAATTGCTTCTAAAGTTGAAAAGGGAGCAAAAAATGTATTGGTTCCAAGTGTACTTTTTGAAGAGTTTGGCCTTCGATACTATGGACCCATCGACGGCCATGATCTTCCATTACTTATAAAAACTTTTGAATTTCTAAAAGAACAAACCGAACCAGTAATTTTACACATCATTACAGAAAAGGGTCACGGCTATAAACCAGCTTTAGAAAAACCTGACAAATTTCATGGTTTAGGAAAGTATAAAATTGAAACAGGTGAAACCGACCCTGCATCAACTCCGACATATTCTCAAATATATGGAGAAAAGTTAACCGAATTCGCAAAAGAAGATGATAGCATTGCCGTTATAACAGCAGCAATGCCTGGAGGAACCGGTCTCGCTACCTTTAGAGACAGCAAAGAAGTTAGTGACCGATATTTTGATGTGGGTATTGCCGAAGAACACGCTGCGCTATTTTCTTGCGGCTTGGCCATCCAAAATTTCAAACCATTCCTGACAATTTATTCAACATTCATGCAAAGAGCATTCGATATGCTAATTCACGATATTGGAATTCAAAATTTACCAGTCCGCATTTGCATGGACAGGGCAGGACTCTCAGGGGATGACGGACCAACACACCATGGTCTTTTTGATATTGGTTATCTCAGACATGTTCCTAATTTTATTTTCATGCAGCCGAAAGATGAAGATGAATTCGTCGATATGCTTTGGACTATGACAAATCATGATTCAGGCCCTATCGCAGTGAGGTATCCTCGTGGAGCGGGACCAGGAGTAAAACCTAAAGAAAATCCAGAAATAATTGATATCGGAAAAGCCGAAATTATTAAAAGTGGTAGTGATGTTGGGCTCATTGGCTTAGGCCATTTGTTTGAAATGGCTGAAAAAACTTGTTCTAAGTTAGAAGAAAAAGGACATTCGGTCAGTTTGATAAACCCACGTTTTATTAAACCGATCGACAGCTCAGCTATGATAGAAATGGCAGAAAGAGTCAAAGTCATATGCACTTTTGAAGATCATGTATTACACAATGGATTTGGTGCGGCTATTATCGAACTCCTTCATGATGCCGGCATCAACACACCTGTAGTAAGAATTGGCTGGCCCGACGAATTTATTGAGCATGGTAACATTCCAGCCCTACGAGAAAAGCATGGATTAACTCCTGAGAATGCAATTCAAATGATTATAAATAAACTCTAAACTCAAAAGTTAGAGATATATTTATTTCTTTGAATTACACCTAAGCCCTAAGGAAGTATTCTTAGTTTAATATTCTTAAACTCCACTGGTGCTCCCTCACTTTCTAAACAAAGATAGCCCTGAGCGGGTTCACAATTAGTACCTCCAGAAACTTCTTCCCCATTGACCCATAGTCTAACCTCACCATTAATGGCTCTAATATAATAGTGATTCCACTGATTAATTCCCTTAGTTAAATTTTTAGACGGAAAACTTCTTTTCCCGTTAGGAGCTACAGGCGGAAAGGGTTTCATCTTGGCAGGACCTGTTGGAAACACATCTCCATGAGAGGTGAACCAATCAGCTGGCTTATTATATCTTTTCTTATACTTCTCAGCATAGCCAAGATCTAAAACTTGTACCTCTATACCATGAGGTAACCTACCTTTACCTGCTTCTAAATTTTTTATGGACTGTGGACTTGCCCAGACAAAAACTCCTGAATTACCTCCTTTTTCTTTATGCATCCATTCACAAACCAACTCAAAATTCTTAATTTGTTCATGCATTCTAATGACACCTACGGGCTTGCCTGTACAAAAGGCATGGCCTTTTTCCCATCGCCATGTTTCTTCATTGCAATTCACATTAACAAAATCTTTACCAGTAAGATCTTTCCAACCTTCTCCATTGATAAAAGCCTTTTTTAA
>CERB01038874.1_pt1 | contig 12257 bp, 12 predicted proteins | sample 356271 | NCBI WGS metagenome assembly CERB01 (sample SAMEA2621155, study PRJEB7988) | marine metagenome | isolation source: saline water (ENVO:00002010), including
AGACTACATGGAAGTGCATCTGTAATAAATTCTTTTTCAATCGAAACGGCATCTTTTATAATTTCTTCAATTATGGACCGCGATGGTCTGTTTTTTAACATATTGAATAATTCAACCGCAAATTCTTGGTGCATTCCTTCATCTCGACTTATAAGTTCATTACTAAAACATAAACCCGGGAGTAATCCTCTCTTTTTTAACCAGAAAATAGCACAAAAACTACCTGAGAAGAATATACCTTCAACACATGCAAAAGCTAATAATCGCTCTGCGAATGGACGCTTATCGTCAAACCATTTCATAGCCCACCTTGCCTTTTTCTCAATACATGGAATAGTCTGAATTGCTTCAAATAACTGTTTCTTTTCACTAGAACTTTTTATATATTTGTCTATGAGTTTACTATATGTTTCACCGTGAACCATTTCATTATGTTCCTGATATGCATAGAACGATCTAGCTTCAGTATATTGCACTTCACTTGCAAAATTATTATTTAAATTCTCAAAAACTATACCATCTGAACCAGCAAAAAAAGCTAAAATATATTTTATAAAATGTTTTTCGTTATCACTTAATCCGTTCCAATCGTCCATATCCTTAGAAAAATCAATTTCTTCAGCAGTCCAATTAGACATTTGTGCTTTTTTGTATAAATTCCATAAATTTTCGTGTTCTATTGGAAATACAGTAAATCTATTAAGTGTTGGTAGAAGCATTGGTTCTGCTTCTTCTAGAAACTCCTGAAACTCGAAGAAATCTCCTATCAGGCTATCGTTTACAAATATTTGTGGAAACGTGGATGCTTGTGCACCACACCTGGCTTTTAATTCCGGTTTATCAACTATAGTTTTCTTATATTCAAGGTTATAGTCCTTACAAAGGTTTACTGCGTGATCGCAATATGTACATCCGTCTTTGGATAAAATTTCAATTCCCATCTGTGCTAATACTTGTAAATATTTTTGTCATAAAACTTTAGATATGATTAATTTTTCTGAAATTCAGCCTGGAGATTTAGTCCGTGTTCTTGTGAATTTAGAGGATATAGAGGACGAAATGTATGCAAAAGTAAAAGAAAACAATAATGACTATTTAGTTGTTTCCTATTATTCTGAGACGTCAATGATGTATAAAGGTGCTCGTATACACGAATACGAAGATGATAAAGATGAACTTGTTCAAATTGATAATCTTTCTGAACATCATCAGGCCCCGGATTATTTCACGAATGTCAAAGACAATCTTTACGTTATGATAGATGATATAGATTCAGACGAAGATAGTGATATATACGATGAATCTGATGACGATGGAAGCGATCTTGATGATTTTATAGTTCCAGACAATCAAGTTGATGGTATGATTATACCACCATCAAATAAGGTCGCCATTGATAAGGAATGGAATGAATGGGAACCTAGAAGCCCTGGTTCTATGCGGTTTAAAGAAACTGTAAATGCTATAGAAACATATGCAAAAATACAAGCTGATGAATTGAATTTTTAAAACCTAAGTAGGTGCGATTTATTATATTGTCAAATATACTATTTTATTATAAAATGGGAGAAATGGCTACTATCTGGTCCGATTTGGACAAACTTTTAAAAAAACCAAAACTAAAAAAGCCAGTTAATACTTATACATGTAAAGAATGTAATGGAATAAAAGTGTATTCTAAAGAAGGTATGCCAACTTGTTCAGATTGTGGTTTAGTAGATTCTATGTATATAGATGAAAGCCCAGAATGGACAAGTGGTGTATCTGACGATGGTAAAATGAAGGATCCTTCGAGATGTAATGGGCCAAATGCAAATCCTGAATTGTTTTCACAGGAATGGGGTAAAGGTACAATTATATCTACACAAAATATGTCTACATATGAAAATAAACGTATGGCTAAAATTAACTTTCATCAATCCATGAATCACAAAGATCGCGCATTATTTCACGCTTATAAAGATATAGATGAAGCATGTCATACTTTACCAGATTCTGTTTTAAAAGATGCTAAAATGATGTATAGAAAATTCAACTTAGCAAAGTTAACGCGAGGTGCAGTTCGTTCAGGAATAAAAGGTAACTGCGTTTTATATGCGTGTCGTTTATCAAAAATACCGAGAACAACTAAAGAAATCGCAGATATGTTCAGAATAAATAGTAAAGATATTAGTCGAACAACACAGATGTTTACCGAGACGCTTCTTGGTAAAACAGAAAAAAACTATGTTACACGACCATTTGATGTTATGCAAAGGTTATTAAATGAATTTAATGTTTCACGAGAACATAGATTTAATTGCAATAAAATGTGTTCTAAACTCGAAAATTGTTCGGAACTTATGAGTAAAACACCAAATAGTGTAGCATCAACTATTATTTACTACGTTCTTAAAAACAGTTTTACAAAAACTGAAATATGTGAAAAATGTGGTATATCTATACCAACATTAAATAAAATTGAAAATATAATTAAAAAATACTTAGAGGAATAGAACATTAAATTTGTAATATGGTGAAACTATTTTTAAGTACCCCCTGTTATGGTGGTCTCTGTTTAGAAAAATACATGATAGGTGTAATAAAACTTCAACTTCTTCTTATTCGAGAAGGTATACAACTTATGATCGATACGACAGAAAATGAGAGTCTTGTTCATCGCGCACGCAATGTTGCAATTGGAAGATTCATGCAGAAAACAGATGCAGAATATTTCATGTTTATAGACGCCGACGTTGATTTTGACCCCGGGTCGGTTGTTCGTCTTGTAAAATCTGGACATGATGTATCAGTTGCCATTTATCCTAAAAAGGTTGTTATGTGGGAACAAGCCAAGAAAGCTGTTGAAGCTGGCGATGAACGTGATATGGCAATGCTTTCATCAAGTTTAGTTGCGAATATAGGGGCAATACATAGAACAGTAGAAAATGGGTTTGTTGAAGTTTTAGATGGTCCAACTGGATTTATGGTTATTACTCGTACAGCACTTGATAAAATGCATGAACATTATAAAGATGAATTGAATTGTGTGAATGATCATCAAAATAGAGATTTTGATGAATATTGTGCTTTGTTTGATTGCATGATTGATCCAGATAATAGACGATATCTTTCTGAAGATTATGCCTTTTGTAGACGCTGGCAACAAATGGGAGGTAAAATATTTGCGGATTGTGGAACGACTTTAGGTCATATTGGTAATTTACCATTCACTGGGTGTCTTAATGATAGGCTTAAGGTTTAGAACCCATATGTACTAAATATGAAAATAGCGACAATTGTTGTAACGCGTGGTAAATCATGTCACGTTAAGACACTCCATACCGTTCTAAGATTTAATTTAAAATGTATGCAAAGGGGTAACACAGAAAATGAAGTTGTTTTTGTAGATGATGAACCATTTGAGAAAGCTGAGATGATTTATAAATATCTGAAAACACACGAACGTATATTTTTTGTTGATTTTGGTATTAGTGTTGATGATAATTCACTTGATAGAGTTTTTGATAAACACGATGGTATTGGTTGTTTTGTTTTTCCGGGTGTTACCGAGGGTATTGATTGGGATATGTTTAAAAAGAAAGTTAAATCCGGAACAAAGGAACCCGTAGAACAAATGGGATTACATTTTGATACAAAAGTTGCAAATAAAATTACAGATGATGTATATAATGTAACTGAAACATCTGCAAAGGCGTGGGTTATGATGAATAAAAATGTTATTAAAAATCTCAAGGACAAGAAAAATGGCGCATTTAAGATACACCCAAGGATGAAAGTTATGTTTACAAAATTTAAAGAGGCTGGTATTAAAATTCATGCGTATACTGCATCTAAGTTAATCATGACATATAGTCATGAATGTGTAAGTAATCTTCTAAACGCCGCCGGTGTTAAAGCAAATTAAAGAATATAGTAAATATATAGAACAGAATGTCACGTGTATTTATAAAGTCGAGCGATCCACTTTATAAATATGCGATTTCCTTTATGGAATCTATATGGGGGACAAAAAAAGGTATTTTTCCGGGGTGTCAACCTATTTCAATAGAACGACAACACTTTGGCATACTTTCAAAAAATGATTATGTTGTTTGTGAAAAAACGGATGGAACACGGTATATGATGCTTGCATTTATGTACGAAAATCGAAAAGTGTGTGTATTCGTAAATCGTGCACTCGAAATGTTTACATGTTCACTTAATTTTAGACGTCCAATATATGAAGGTACAATACTTGAAGGTGAATTATACGAGAATGTATTCATGATATATGATTGTTTAATGACATGTGGTGAAGTTATAGGCCAACAAAACTTTTTAGAGCGTCTGGAACATTGTGAAAAAACTTCTAAGAAGATGATGGTTTTAAAAACGGATCCAATATCTCTGAAAGTTAAAACATTTCATCTTCATACGGAATTTAAAAACTTTATGGATGTTTATTTACCAACTGTAAAACAGGAAATGGATGGTCTTATTTTTACACCAATAAATGAACCTGTGCGTACTGGCACACATGAAACAATGTTTAAATGGAAACCAGGAAATAAAAATACAATTGATTTTAAAGTCAAGAAGGCCCCAACGGTTGAAACACCTGGGTGTGTACCCGGTCCACCGGTATGGCGTTTATATATACAAGATAAAGGTAAACTTATACATGAGTCCCAGATACCAATAGATCGTATGCCCGAATATAAATGGTTAAGAGAAAATGACATTGTTGAATGTATGTATGTAACATGGGAAACTGGTCCATTTTGGTGGAAACCACTAAAAAAACGTACCGATAAAACATTTCCAAATAGTCGTCGTACCTTTTATAGAACGCTCGTGAATATTAAAGAGAACATTAAGATGAAGGAGTTTTTAGACTGTAGACCAGGATGTAATGACTATCTTCTTTAGGCAAATGACTGAGTTTACCTAAGTTATCGTCATCCTGTAGGAACCAATCTTCTCCAAATTTAGACATAGACATGTAATGACCACCCCATTGAATGCCTTTATGAATTATTGTACCCTTTAAAACGTATCCCAAATTTAACTGTTCTTCGACTTTCACATGACTTTTTGTATCGAATGAAACGAGTAAAATTTTTGGTTTTTTAGAAATGGTACGCCGTGTCGTAGCTACGTGGTGTTTTTTTCCATTATCGTCTACATAATCTTCTATAGTATTCCATTTGTAACCATCTTCTATCATTTCATTTACACTTTTTATTTGTTTACCCATGTTTAAAAAGTGTATACAGAAAGGAGTTTTTATACTATTTTTTCCAACCGGTGATATAGTAACCTGAGTTGTTTCGCCATAAAGAAGGTCTTTAATTATAGGATACTCTTTTTCAAGTATGTCTATAATACATAACAGAGCGTCCTGTGCATCATGAGGTTCACCAATTTTAAATCTCGGGTACAATTTTACAAATTCATGTAAAAGTGGTTCAAGTGTAAAAACTTTAACCTCTCTCGTTGAAAAATAAGTGTTTACAACTTTTTCATATATTTGTGTAAATAAACAACTGCCTTCGTATTTATTATGTATAATATGAGATGATATGTCGTGTATATGTAAGAAACATTGTATAGCAGAATTAAAATAACACGTATTTCCAATATTTGTAAAACCGTGCATCTAAAATAATGTATAAAAAAGGCTTAAGAAGAAGACGCATTATATAAATGTAATAAATAATGAACTTTCATAAAATATGTGATACAGTTGAACCTATTCTTGATAAATATAAGAATGAAGAATATATTGAAATGGAATTTCGACTTGGTAAATTTAATGGTACTTTCTTTGATACGAATATAGGTGAAAAGATGTATATCTCTATTTTGAAGGGTCTTAGTAAATATACTGGATGGGATCGCATTGTTCAGTCAGAAACGGAAGTCTTTTTTCGTGAAAAGGATAATCTTCGTATAACAATAGATGAATCTACAAACGAAGAAACTATTATAAAAAAGGAAAGGGTACACGTTGAGGATTTTAAACAACTTGAAGGAACACCTTTTGATATACGATTTTCAGTGTGTAAAGAAATACCAATGGACCACGACTATGAAAGTGAAATGGATGGTAAAAAAACAAAAACGCGTACATCGTATATTCGTAAGAATGTATCCATTGATGTAACATCTATTTCGGGTAATACACAAGATATGGATTCAGAAGATCCATTTACATATCAAGTTGAATTTGAAATTATAAAACCTCAAAATGTTGAAGATAAGGATACACTATTCAATATTATTCATAAAATAAAAGATTTATTTAATATACTATGATGATAGTTTGGTTATCTATAATCATAATTGTATTATTATTAATACAGGATACTGATACTACAAGTGAACGTGTTAGTATTCTTGGATATTCAGCAAAATACTTCTATATATCACATGGTGAATCTAAAAAAATATTTGATCAGATGTATAAGGATGGGATATCCGATGAATCACTTAAACATTTCATCATGATGGAAGATAAATTACTTAACCTTGAACGTTTATCTATATGTACACAAACAACGAGAAAAATTGAAGCGTTTGCTCTTTCTAAAAAGATAAAGGATACTTTTACCGGTTACGATTTTTCGTATCATGCAAAACACCTTAAACAAATTACCGAACCACATAAACTTATAAATCGAAGTATAACATGTTCATAAAATATAAAAGCATGCGACGGTGTGTTCCCGGTTTCATTTTATGCATATTATCATAAATAAATATTATAAGATTTTTGTCGTCAATGTCACGATATTGTTCTAAATAGGCTTTAGGATCTTCAGTATTTATAAAACTATCCGTACAATAATACTCAATTTCTAAATGTCCCATACCCTTTTCACACTTTCGCTCATAACGTATATAATCTGCTAAAGTATAAAATATACCATCTATAATGCTCGACAAAATATATCTATTCCAATTATCTTTGTAATCTATGATAACTTCATTTGTATTTTGTCGGACACGATTCAATAATAATTCCCGTGGATCTTCCATGTTTATTTAGTTTTGCGTTTATTCTTTAAGGCTTGTGGAAAATTTTGTTGAAGTTGTCGTTTTATCTTAACATAACCTTTTACTTTGTTACTATTAAGTGGTGGTGTTTTTGGTAAATTTGTAACGTATTTTATGACATTATTTACCATATTATTACCATATTTACCATATAATTTTTGAGCTTCGTTTTTAATGAGTTTCTTTTTGAGATCCTGTTCTTGATTAAGTTTCATATTCTTGACCATAGCTCTTTTGATGTCGTTCGCGACCATCGTTTTTATAACACCGTTACGTGTTGTGACGTTAAGAGATTTATTCTTTTCGGCTTTATTTAATTCTTTCTTTACATCACGTACGTTTTCATCCAAATTCATAACTTTACCATACTTTGTCATCCATTTTTTACCATACAATTTAACAAGATCATTTTTAATACTTGATTCATTAATACGTCTTTTTCTGTTTATAATGTTACGATTTCGTTTTAATAGAGCACGTTCCATTTCATTTGCAAGTGAATTTGGTGTGTTTGGTGTATTTGGTTTATTTTGGAGTTTATCACATAATATTTTTACGGTATCTTTATCATTAACAGTGATACCTTTAGATATTGCAATGTTAATGAGTTGATCCTTTTTCAATGTTCGACATAATTTTCCGTCTATTTTTAAATTAGATGTACCCTTCTCTATAGCATCAAGTGCAGAACATATAACTGATTTTGTATTTTTTTCGCGTACACCGACGACACCCAACTTTTTGGCAACGTCAAGTAATACAGGTTTTGTGAGTCTATCACATTTACGCCCACCTATTTTCATAACACCATCTTTATCGTATGAAATAGAAACATTTTTAGGTGTAGTTTTTTTCTTAGATACACTTCGTTTTTTTGGTATTTTAAAACAGCAATCTGAGCCCTGTGGATTTTTTCTAACTTCGAAACCGTCTTTACACGGTGGTCGTCTTGGTTTTGGACACGTAGATGCCTTTACACCTTTTACTACGGGGAGTTTTGGTGCATTTACATTACGATTTACTAAACCCATTGTGTACCCTAGTACATGGAGTAGTTTTATCATGTCAACACCCACATCATAAGCATTTTCAAGATCATCGGGATCACTTTCACCTTGAATTTGAACTACACCAGAACCAAGTTTTCCAGATTTAGATGATAAAACGAAATTATGGTCTTTATATGTCATGTATAAAAAGGGTGTTGTTTCAGTTTCATATCTAACACTTTGGGCTTTTATTGGGTTTTGGCGTGTGATTCTTGTTAAATCAAAGTTTACATTCGTATTAAAGAAACCTGCAATGTTATTATACTGAATTTCATTATACAAAAATTGCTGTTTTTGTGTATATGTATCAATTAAATATTTACGCAAAGCTTCGGGTTGACGTTTAAGGTTTTTAGATCCCAAAAATCCACCTGAAAACCGAATTTTACCATTACTGTAAATGACAAATGTAAAATTTTTGCGTTCTGTACCATCCATCATATATCCGCTTAACTGTACCGAGAAGAAGTCTTTACTTAAGTCACCCTTCAAACCAAAATTACTCGTGTGTATAGCGCCAGTTTGAAACCTCCCGTAATATCCCTTAATTTCATTAAGATCAATTGTTAACCCCTGTGATATTTGAGCATGACCCTTTGGTTTTTGTTTTAAAATGTATTGTAAATCTACACGTTTTTCATCTTTTGTAAAATTTTTGTTTACGAGAACGTTATACATACCAGGATGAAATTTTCCAATTTTGAGACCATCCTTTTTAGTAGTAGGGGTTGTCTGAATAGAAACATTCGAATTTTTCACGAATTGCCTGGGATCCATATCTTATTCTAACACGATATTTTAATTAATATTCGTTACCAAATGTTATGTCTTCGTTTACTATATCTATTCCAAATATGAATGATTGTCTTGGATACACGCGTCCCTTATATGTTAAATTGGCTTCACGAACTTCTATATCACGCTGACTAAAAGGACCAACGTAAAAATCTTGTGTAAATCTTGGTTTTCCAAGATTATTTGCCTGACAGTGTGAATTAAATAACGCGACAAATTCTTTCTGTGGACAGTACAAATCGTTTCCATATTTTACACCTGTAGATTGTAAGAAGTTTTCGAGTGTACTTGCAACTGTCGCAACCTGTTTCTGTACTGTTTTGAAATATTCTGGTACGACGTTCCAGATATCTCTATCCGAGTATTTTTGTGCATATTCAAGATATGCACGAATACATTTTTGAAGTATAATAGGTAATTCGGTGTCAAGTTTATTTTCGAGTGTTGGGTCTGCATCCTTGACTTGTTTACCAAAATTCCATGTGAGAATACGACGTAAAACACTTCCAGAATTATCTTTCCAATTTGGAATTTCATTACCACCAAGTACACCCGGGGTTGTCCATTCAAACGATCTAGCTTTTTCATGTTTTACAGCAATGGATACATCTTCACCGGATACAATAGATTGAAATTCAGCTTGTTCAAGTTGTAAATCACCTTTTACTTCGGGTGCTATGAACATAAATGCATCATATATAGAAGATAAACCAAACTTCTTTTCAACATTATTAGAAAGTGTACGAACGTCATCGGCATTGTAAAATTTACGGAACACTTTTGTAATGAGAGTTGATTTACCAGAACGCGCTATACCTTTTAAAAAGGGTATAACTTGCCATGCATCCATGTCATTTACATTAAAACATAATCGACCACCCATAACATACATCCATTTAGATACATCTGTATCGAATTTTTGGTATTCAAGGACTGACTGAAAAAATGGTGTTGGAATATCATACCAATTTTCAAAGTGACTATAATCTGTAAATTCTTTATCGAAATATTTACAGCTTACAACGGTTTGATCAAGGTTTTTAAATTCGCGCGACTCGTATGTATAAAAGTTTGAATCATAGAGTCCTGTTTGTGCAGACCATTCTTTTCCTATAAAAATACCGTTTTTAAAAGACCAAACGTGTCTATTTTTAATTATCTCGGGAAACTGCATATCTTTACAGTTTGTCAAGTGACGGATAACGTCATTATACGCCGAACCTCGACTCGATAAATTTTTCCAGAGCTCATAACGTGTTTCTTTTTGTGCAACTCCGTATACATATTCCTGTATGGTTTCAACCTGTTTCCATGCACGTGTATCCTGACCATCTTCTGTTTTAATTTGTGTACAGCAATACCCTTTGTATCTTTTAACATTGGTTTCATAAAGGTTTTGTAAACATGCGAGTATGGCTTGCTGATATGGCGCTAGTTCGTCTACTTTATCTAGAGTTGAACACCTGAAAATAGATGGATCTGATTCTGGATTTATAGGAACGTATGTTGGGTTATTAATTCGTTCGTGAATGCGCGCCGCCCTAAAAATAATTTGCCAAGCATCGTCAACTTGATCAATAAGACGATTTATACGCATGGATATTTTCATATCTTCATCATCTTCTATGTCTAAAAGTTTTAAAACTTCAGCCCGGTGATACATTTGCCCTAACTGCATTTTTAGGCGTTTATGGTTTCCAGAAACAAGTTCAACATCAAACCTAACGGGTAATCCCGTTTCGGGGTCGAGATCCTGAGGATTTATAAAATTTTTATATCCGAGTTGGAACGATACCATACTATTATTTACGGCATTGATATCCCACATATCCTCCAATTGGGATAGAAGGTGCATAAACTCTTCAGGGTTGAGTGATTGAATCTGGTTAGACCACATAATGGCATTGGATTCGCGTTGATTTGATTCCGAACCAATAAAATGAGTATCTTCCATTTCCTGTTATTACATATGGATTATTTTTCTAAGTTAATTTTTTTGCATTTGAGATAACATTTTTATAAGAATTTTGTTTTGAATTTCCATTTGTCTCGATATATTTACCAGAGCGGAACATACCGTATCGCCTTCCTCCGTCGCCAGAATTGAACTTAAGAGATCGCCCATATCTACCATATATGGTTCATCTATATCATATTCTTCCAATTCAGGTAATTCTCCAGTAACTGTAGTTCCATCATCTCCAATATTGGATCCTATTTCGGATCCAGTTTCAATTTCACTATCTTCCTCAATTTCTTCAGTTGGTTCAAGAAGTTTCTCTTCCTGGTCAGTCATTTCTATGTACCAGGAAAAATGGGTTCGAGTTTTTTCGCAGGTTTCACCCGAAAAAAAAATCTCAGTATATAGTACAACAAACAAACAAAATGGCCGGTGGTCTCATGCAACTCGTCGCCTATGGCGCCCAAGATGTCTACTTGACTGGTAACCCAAAAGTCACTTTCTTCCAGGCGGTTTACAAACGCCACACTAACTTTGCGATGGAAAACATCGAACAAACTGTCAACGGTACCCCAGGTAATTCTGGCCGTGTCTCCGTCACTGTCGCCAGAAATGGTGATTTGATCGCGGACATGTACATTGAAATGAAGGGTCCAGCTTCTGCCAAGCTTACTACGGACTCTCCATGGATGATTGAACGTGCGATCAAGGATGTTGAATTGTCCATCGGTGGACAAAGAATCGACAAGCACTACCAAAAGTGGTGGAGATTGTACGCAGAGTTGTACTTGACTGCTGAAGGCAAGAACAACTACGGTAAGATGACCTCGTGCACAACTACATCCGGTACCATGTATTTGCCACTCATCTTTTTCTTTAACAGAAACCCAGGATTGGCGTTGCCATTGATTGCCTTGCAATACCACGAAGTCCGATTGGACATTGACTTGGCTTCCGATTTTACGGATTGGGCCGATGCTGCCAAGACTTTCAAGGTCTGGGGTAACTACATGTACCTCGACACCGAAGAGCGCAGACGATTCGCGCAAAAGGGTCATGAATACTTGATCGAACAAGTCCAACACACTGGTGCGGATTCCATCACTGTTGGTTCCCAAAAGCAAATTAGATTGTCGTACAATCACCCAGTCAAGGAATTGGTCTGGTGTACTGATGCCGACAGCTCCAACTTGTGGAACTTTACTTCGGGCGATCCAGTCACTTTGTCGGCCAACCTTACCGCTCTCACCGCGGCGTCTAACGTCACGTGCACACCAAGCGAGATTGGTGCACCATTTGTGAAATTGGGTATTGCCTCTAAATTCTCCGAAGAATTGGCTGGTCCACTCGACACCTTCAAGTTGATCCTCAACGGTCAAGACAGATTCAAGGAACAAGGTGGTAAGTACTTT
>CERB01000778.1_pt1 | contig 12234 bp, 9 predicted proteins | sample 356271 | NCBI WGS metagenome assembly CERB01 (sample SAMEA2621155, study PRJEB7988) | marine metagenome | isolation source: saline water (ENVO:00002010), including
TGTTGATAACCCAAAATATTCTACTTACAAAGAACTAATCGAGTGATTTAAGAGGCTTTTTATCTCTAAACAACATCAGAGGTATCATAAAGAAAGGCCAAGCTCTATGATATTTATTTGGAAAGATTCTCTGTGAAAGTTCCAGTAGTTTAGCGTCTAAACCAATAAAGATTCTTCTTTTATTTTTTTTAACACCATTAAGAATTATTTGAGCTGCTTTGCTTGGATGCATTCCTCCTTCTTTAAAGTTATTTGCCATCTCTTCGAGATTGGCAGGTTGGTTTCTTGTAAAAATGCTTCCTCTGTTCGCTCCCTCTTCCAAGGCTTCCTGATACGCCTCTTCATCCATTCTGGAATTTGAAACTATATTTGTTCCAACATGACCTGGGTGGACACAATGAACTTGAAGGTTTTCGTTTGTTTCAGCCATTTCTAAAGCAAGACTTTCTGTAAATCCTCTGACTGCAAATTTAGTTGCGTGATATACCGTTTGTCCTGGTACTGCTACCATGCCAAAAATTGAAGAGGTATTAACAATAGCTGCTTCTGGTTGATTTTTAAGGTGAGGTATAAAAGCTCTAGTGCTATTAATAACACCATTTAGATTAATATCCATTACCCAATCCCAGTCTTTTTCTTCCATATCAGCAAAGTGCTTACCTGTGGTAACTCCTGCATTGTTAAAAACCATATCAACCTTGCCATGATCATCTAATACTTTTTGAGGTAAGGCTTCCACGGCTTCCTTGTCTCCTACGTCTAAAAGCAGAGAAGAGACAGAAACATTGTATTTCCTTAGCATCTCTTTGGTTTCATCAAGAGTTTCCTGATTAACATCACAAATAGTTAAATGAGCACCTTCTTTAGCTAGCAAAACCGCTAAATATCTTCCCATTCCTGAACCCGCTCCTGTAATAACCGCTACTTTATCTTTAAAACTTTTCATAACTAGCCTTCCTCTCCTCTCACTGGATACAAAAAATCTTCATCGTAAGCTTTTTCAGGTGTATTTCTTACTTTCTGATCTAGTATCTTGGCATCCTCGCCTATTAAAATTCTCCATTGATTATCTTTAACTCCATTTAAGATCACTTCAGCAGCTTGTGAAGCTGAAGTTGGTGCACTATTTTTAAACTCTTCACCTCTATCCTTTATTAGCTGTCTTATTTGATCTAAAGAATAATTATCAAAGGGTGCTCCCATCGAAATCCATAAATCTTTTGATCTCTGAGCATCCTCATCAGGCATTTCTAAAGGATCAACATGCCCTAAAACTTTTCCTGAATTAATTGCTATAGAAGTTCCGATATGGCCCGGCATAACTACAGACACTCCAAGGTGAGGAGCATTAAGTCTAAAGTCATGTATCAATGCTTCTGAGAAACCTTTTACTGCAAATTTTGCTGCTGAATATGAAGTATGTGGCATTCCACCTATAGCTGCCCAGAACCCATTTACACTGCTTGTATTAATAACATGACCTTCATCGCATTTAAGCAATGCAGGCATAAATGCTCTAGTGCAGTAATAAACTCCATACCAACAAACCGCAAATGTTCTTTCCCAATCGTTGATATCGCCGGAAACAAAACTACCCCCTCCTCCAATACCTGCATTATTAAATAATAAATTTATTGATTCCGTAGAGTGATCTCCAAGAACTTGATTCTTGAATTCTTCTACATCTTTGTTGTTAGAAACATCACATATATGAGAAGTTATTTTTACATCAGGAGACTCATTTCTAGCTATAGAAAGAGTCTCTTGCATATTCTCTTCAATGACATCACACATAGCTACATGACAATTTTCTTTAGCAAGCTGTCTGACTAATTCTCTACCCATGCCGGTTCCGCCACCAGTAACCACAGCAATCTTATCCTTAAAATTATCCATTTTAGACTCTAGCTTTATTCTTCTTTATTTGGAAAAGGACTAAAAGGAAAAGGTTTTTCAGAAGAAACATAGGTTAAGTAATCTATAACTTGTGACATATACCTTTTAAAGCCTGAAGAAACATTATCTAAATTTTTATTCGAGGAATCTGTTACTAGTACATAAAGAAATTGCACAACTGAAATAAGAATAATTGCATACCAACTTAAAGCATAGATAAAAATAAACAAGGCTATCCAAATTACCCTTAGCCATTTACCTTGATTAAGTACTTTTTCCTTTAAGTCGTCAGTATCAATAGTCTCTTCAGATTGATTCTCTACTAATTCTTTATTTTTCTCTTCTGTCATATCTTTTCTCAGTTAATTTAAGAATTCTACATCTTTAGGCTGGTCATTGCCTAAAATTTTCTCTATAGAATCGAAACCAACGCCTTCAAATATAACACTGTAGAGTGAATCAACTATGGGCATTGTTATACCAACTTCTAGAGATTTTTTCTTTACAGCCTCTAGAGTTTTTAGACCCTCTACGGCTTGTCCTATTTTTGATTTAGCATCTTCTACAGAATGTCCCTGTCCTAACAGTTCTCCCATTTTATGATTTCTACTCAAAGGAGATGCGCAAGTTGTAATGAGGTCTCCTACGCCAGATAAACCTAGAAATGTCATTGGGTTGGCTCCCATTTTATGAGCTAATCTACTCATCTCTCCAAGGCCTCTTGTCATAATCATACCAATTGTATTTTCACCTGAATTAAGACCAAAGGCTATTCCACAAGCTAAAGCATATATATTTTTTAAAGCTCCACCTAATTCAACTCCATATGGATCTGAATTTACATAAACCTTGAAAAAAGGAGTTTGGTAGGCATCTACTAATGCAGAAGAAAGGTCTTCATGCAAACTAGCTATTACTGTTCCAGTTAAATGCTCTTCTGCAATTTCACCTGCTAAATTGGGCCCGCTCAAAACTCCGACTTTATGGTTGTTTTTAGTTATATCTTCAACGATCTGACTCATTAATAAAAAACTTCCAGGTTCTACACCTTTGGTCGCACTAATTAGATAAGAATTAGTTTTAAGGTGATTTAATGACTCATCAACTACCTCTCTTAATGAATCACTAGGTATGCAATAAATGACTATATCTGAACTTGATATCTTCTCAATCTCAGTAGTTGCATATAGATTTTCTTCTAAAGAATAATTTGGCAAGTATTTGAAGTTAATTTTTTCTTCATTAATCGACCTACAAGTCTCTGAATCCCTCATCCACAAAAAAACTTCATTATTATTCTTAGCTGCTAAGTTAGCCAGAACAGTTCCCCAACTACCTCCTCCAAGGACAGATATTGTTTTTTTATTCATGTATTTATATATTTATTTTTTATTTTATCAGTCTATACAGGAATATATCTATTTCGGGTTATTATGGAAAAATGCAAAGTAAAGAAAACCTAGATTCAATTAAAGAATTTTTAAACCAATCCAATATTGACTATGTGAAGGTTGCTATAACTGACATAGATGGAGTTCTTAGAGGTAAATACATGCATAAAGATAAATTTCTTAAAGCGTGTGAGTCAGGATTTGGTTTTTGTGATGTTATTTTTGGCTGGGATAGTAACGATGATTTATACGAACCAGGGAATCTTTGGTATGAGCCTCTTACAGGTTGGCATTCTGGATTTCCTGATGCAAAAGTAAAAATTATTTTAGATTCCAAGAGATCCATTCCTTTTGAAAATAATGTGCCTTTATTTCTAGCTCAATTAGACCAAGAAGAAGTTTGTCCTAGGGGTTTACTAGAGAAGGTACTAAATAGGTTAACTCAAAATAATCTTAAAGCTAAAGCCTCCTTAGAATATGAATTCTTTCTCTTCAATGAAGATCCTCATACAGTGAGAAAGAAAAAATTTCAAAATCTCTCTTCTTTTACACCTGGTATGTTTGGCTATTCAATTCTAAGAAGCTCTGTTCACTCTAAACTTTATGAGGACATACTTAATATGTGTCTTGAAATGGATATGAAGCTTGAAGGGCTACATACCGAAACAGGTCCAGGAGTTTTAGAAGCAGCTATAGAAGTAGATGAAGCAATGCTTGCAGCTGATAAAGCATCAATTTTTAAGACTTTTATGAAAGTTTTAGCTCAAAGAAATAATCTGATGGCAACTTTTATGGCAAAGTGGTCGAATAAATATCCTGGGCAATCCGGACACATACATTGTTCTTTAGTCAATCAATCTAATGAGCCAATCTTTGGATCTAAAGAACAGGGTCCTAGTGAAATAATGAATCACTTTCTAGGTGGTTTACAAAGATACTTGCCTGAATTCACCTTAATGCTCGCACCAACTATAAACTCATACAAAAGATTAACACCGGGAGCATGGGCCCCAACAAGTTTCACTTGGGGGAAAGAAAATAGGACAACAGGTATAAGAGCAATTCTGGGATCTTCCTTTTCTCAAAGAATAGAGAATCGAGTTGGAGGAGCTGACTCAAACCCATATCTAGCCTTAGCTGCAACCTTAGGGGCAGGTATTCTTGGAATTGAAAATAAAATAACGCCTTTAGACGAATTTAAGGGTAATGCATATGAAGCAAAAATTAACAAGACTCTTCAAACACCAAAATCACTAGGAGAAGCAACAGATATATTTAAAAATTCTGAAGCAGCTAAAAAGATATTTGGAACTCAATTTGTTAATCACTTTTCAATGTCCAGAGATTGGGAAAATTCACAGTTTGAAAATCAAAGGAAGTTATTCGAAAGAAATAGTTTAGAAATCTCTGAATGGGAATTGAAAAGGTACTTTGAAATTATATAGAGTAAAGAATGGAAAATTTATTTAACTTAGAAGGAAGAACAGCATTAATTACAGGCGCTTCTTCTGGTCTAGGTAAGCATTTTGCTAAAACACTCCATCAAGCAGGAGCTTTTGTAATTATTTGTGCTAGAAGAACTGAAAATCTAGAAAAACTAAAGGCTGAGTTAGGAAGTAAATGTGAATTATTCGAGCTTGATGTAACTTCTGAACAAAGTGTGAGTGAATTAAAATCAAATATTGAATCTGCAAATTTTCAATTAGATATACTGATTAATAATGCGGGAACATCTGATCCTCAAAGGTTTAAAGATCTATCAGAAGAAAGTTGGAATTACGTTTTAGAAACTAATTTAAATGGGGCCTTTAGAGTAGCCAAAATGGCGACTGATCTAATGTTAAAAAATAAAAAAGGAGGAAGTATTATAAATATAGCCTCTATTCTTGGACAAAGAGTGGGTATGAATCTAACCAGTTATGCAACTAGCAAGTCTGCTCTAATTCAGCTTACAAAAAGTATGGCTCTAGAGCTTGCTAGATCTAACATAAGAGTAAATGCATTGGCTCCAGGCTATATTCTTACTGAAATAAATGATGATTTTTTTGCAACAGATGAAGGTCAAGACTATATCAGAAAAATTCCAATGAATAGATTGGGTTTAGAGGAAGATCTAGATGGAGCTTTACTTTTGCTTTCTAGTGACGCCTCTTCGTTCATGACAGGCTCTGTGATTAATATAGATGGCGGTCATCTAATAAATCCACTTTAACTAACCTTTGAATCATTTAATATTAAAGTTAGCGCTTTCTCCCCGTAAGTTTTCCACCAAGAATTCCCCATTTCAATAATCTTTTCTATATTTTCTTTAGAATTGTCATCTAATTCTGGGTTTACGTCTCCAAGCTCTGAATTTACCCTTAGATAGTCTTTTCCTAAAATTCCTTCAGCTAACTCGTGATCTAAACTACTTTCAGCCATAAGACCAAAAAGATTATTCCTTAACCAGCCAATTGTTCCCCAAGATTGTGACTCTTTGCCTGGAATAGCTTTTCTATCTAGCCCTGTTCCTACACTTAATACTTTAATTTTATCTTTAGGGTAAAGTTTTTTGGCTTCTACAAAACCATGCAAAGAGGGATGGTTAGCAACTATGGCTCCATCAATTAAATATTTATCAGTTACTTTTGCCGTGGGAAAATAAGTTGGTGCAGCAGTAGTTGCATTTGCAACATCGACTACTGAAAGTTTTGGATGATTAAAATTACTTAGTATTACGGGTTTTCTTTTTTCAACGTCATAACAAAGTACACAAACTGGTTTAGTTGATTCTCCCATTTTTTTATCTTCAAAATACTCTTTTAATAAATCTACTTTCCCTAGACCGTCATATTTAGAGCCCTGACCTCTAAACCCAAAAGTTTTTCTTAAATTATTAGCTCTAACTTCCCAAGAAGAATCAGGGAGTATTTTTCTTAGATTATCTCTAGACCAAAACTTTACAAGTTGAGTTGAATCCATTTGATTAATAGCAATTGCCAAACAGCTAACAGCACCAGCAGAAGTGCCAACAAAAAAGTCAAATTTTTCGTGTAAAGGTGTTCCTAAATTTTTTTCCAGTTTTTTTAAAAAAACTATACTAGCTAAGGCTCTTACACCGCCTCCATCTAAAGAAAGTACGTACTTAGTCATTATTTAATTTTTTGCATTTTAGCGTGAAAACGAACTTTTTAACTACTTCTAGACAAAAAAGTCCTATTTGATAAAGTGCAAATTAACTATGCTGTTTTTTACAGCTTTCTAAATATTGGGGTAAACATGAAAAAATACTTAAGAATTTTGCTTTTTCTTCCTTTAATCTTTAGTTTCAGCGTTTTTGCTGAAGATGAAGAAACTGTTGAAGAGATAGTTGTTGTTGGTTCACAGATTAAAGGTGCAAAAATAACTGGTGCACTTCCAGTTACTGTTATTACAACTGATGACATAGAAAGTTTAGCAATTGAATCTGGTGAGGAATTAATAGCTGATTTAGCCGAGAGTGGCACAAATAACTTTAATCAAAGTGATTTTAATGGTGGATATAATGCCAATCGTGGAGACATGGGTGGACTTAACCTAAGAAATATAGGTACGGGAAATACCGTAACTCTTATAAATGGTAGAAGAATAGTTAATGCTCCAAGTTATGCAACAGAATGGATAGGGGGAAGTTATGTTCCTGTTCAAAGCGCTAATTCAAATGTTATTCCTGTTTATGGATCAGAAAGAATAGAAATCTTAAGAGATGGTGCTTCAGCAATTTATGGAGCTGATGCAGTTGCAGGTGTAGTTAATACTGTATTAAAAGATGACTTTGAAGGTCTAACTATAAGAGCCAGAACAAATGGTTACGAGCAGTTCGCAGCCCATGACCAGAAACTTAGTATTCAGTGGGGAAAAGATTTATCTAATGGCACAAATATTTCGGTATATTTTGACCGTTATGACAGAGACAGAATAAGAGGTATAGAAGATCCTAAATGGGCAAATGGTGATTTTAGGAGATTCCTTCCTTCTCCAACCGAAGGAGGCTTGGGAGAGTTTAATGACACTACGTGGAGAAATCAAAGTGCCTCAAGTCAATGGGCTCAATTTTATGAAGGTAGTAACATTTTCTCTATGTATAGAGCTGCTGATTCGAACTGTACAAGTAACAGCTCAACTAACTTATACAATATTCCAGGTGCAGATCATATGTGCCTTTATGACTCTTCTTCCATTAGAGATGAAAACAGAGTGAGCTACGGTCAATATATGGACAAAAGAGGAGAGTTAGAAAGAAATAATTTATATATTTACATAAACAGAGAATTAGATAGTGGAGTTGAAGCTTATACTGAAATTGGTTTTTATACTTCAGAAATAAATAGAGTTCTTTATCCAGGGACAGTATTAGGATCAGGAAGTGCAACAAAAAATGGAGGTGGAACTCAACCATTCGTTATACCAAGCACTAACTATTGGTTAAATCAATTAGTGAGACCTAATGGAGATAAGTTTGTAGATGAAGAAGGTGACCTTCTTTATGCTAGATATTTCAGATTCCAAACTCCTAGAGGTTACGATTCAAAAAGAGAAACTTGGAGATTTGTTCAAGGATGGACAGGGAGTCGAGGAGATTGGGATTGGGATACAGCTTTAGTTTTATCTAAAGCAACATCTGAAATGGATAACTTTGGAAGAGTTGATATGAATGCTCTAGATGCTGCCCTTGCTGATAGCACCTCTTCTGCTTTTAATCCTTTCTGTGCAGGAGTTGATTGTAATGAAGAACAAGTTTTAACAACTATCTTCAGAAACAATAGTACTTCTCTCTATATGTTTGATTTTAAAGCAAGCAATCCTGCTTTATGGAGTATGCCAGCTGGAGATGTAGCATTTCTTGTTGGAGCAGAAGTTAGAAGCGAAAAAATGACAGATGAAAGAGACCCAAATATAAACGGGACAATACCTTGGACTACTGTTCAAGGAGTAACATTCCCTTATGTTTCTAATATATCTAATTCAAGTCCTTCACCAAATACTAGCGGGGAAAGACTAATCACTTCCTTCTTTTCTGAAGCACAAATACCTTTAGCAGAAAATTTAGATAGTCAGATTGCTCTTAGAGGAGAAAATTTTGATGATGTAGGAAGTACAGTTGTTGGTAAGTTTGCATTAGGTTATCAGCCTGTAGATGCTTTAAAAGTTAGAGCTTCTTACTCTACAACCTTTAGAGCACCTAATCTTATAACTGTTAATGAAGGCATGATCGCTAGGAGTAATACTCAAGAAGACCCTCTCTATACAGCAGCCATTGGAGAAAATTATGAGAACTATTCAATCCAAAGGGTTGCTCAGGGTAACGAAGACCTTGAATCAGAGGAAAGCACTAATACTTCTTTAGGTATAGTTCTTACCCCTACCGATAACCTTGTTATTACAATAGATAAGTGGCAAATAGAAAAAGAAAACACCATAGGACTTTTTGGTGAAAGAAATCATATGCTATTAGACACTTTGATAAGAAAACAAGGTGGAGTTAATGAATGTACAGGTAACCCCTTAGTTGTTCGTGGTTCATTTATTGAAGACAATGACGCCACATCACCAACTTATAATGGTACTTGGGATTCTGGTTTATGTAAGGCTGGTCAAGTAATTCGAGTTATGGATACCTACATCAACTTAGATGAACGAAATATGGAAGGTACTGATATAGCGATCGAATACTCTGTCGATACTAACTTTGGTTCTTTCACAGCTAAATTGATGAATGTTCATTATGACAAATTTGAACAAATTGCTTCGGGTGCAAATGCTGCTCTTATAGAAGCAGTTCAGCCTGGAGGTCCTTTAGATGGCCTTATAGCACCTTCAGGTTATGGAGACTTAATTGGAACATTTGATAAAGTGGCATATCCAGAAGATAGGACTTCTATGAAAATTTCTTGGAAATATAATCAGTGGCAAGTTTATTTATCAGGAAATAGGATTAGCTCTTTCCAGGAATTAGCAGTAACTGATAATGCGAAATCTGTAGATCTTTCTGGATCATCGAATGATATATATGCTTGTTCAGGAACAGGTACATGGTCTTCAAGCATAGATGGATGTGGAGATACTTGGACTGTAGATGATTTCATGACTTTAAATCTAACTATTGGCTATACTCTGGAGAATGGAATTAGGGTAAGGGGCCAAATTAGAAATTTAGAAGACGAAAGAGCACCTCTTGCAGATGAGTACACTTGGGGAGCTGTAAGTGATGTACACAGCGATTATGGAAGAAGCTACTCATTAGAGATTTACAAAAAATTCTAATTACTATTTAATAAAAAGGGAGCTTTAGCTCCCTTTTTTATTATTAATCTATGAATCTAATTAAAAATAACCCAGGTTTCTTTATAGGACTTATTGCGTTTCTTATCATTCTGTCTTTGCCTGCTTCAGAAGGACTTTCTCCTGAAGCCCAAAAAACATTAGCTTTATTTGTTTTAATGGGTACTTGGTGGGCTACAGAAGCCGTACCGGTTCCAATAACTGCACTTGTTCCATTAGCTCTTTTTCCTTTATTTGGAATTTCAAGTATTGAAGAAACAGCAGCTCCTTATGCTAATAAAATTATTTATTTATTTTTAGGTGGATTCTTGATAGCTACAGCAATTCAAAAGTGGAACTTACATAAAAGAATAGCTTTGTTTGTTCTACAGTATGCTGGATCTAGCGGCAGAACCATGATCGGAGGATTTATGTTTTCAGCTGCTTTAATAAGCATGTGGGTTATGAATACTTCTACTACCATAATGCTACTACCAATAGGACTAGCTGTAGTAAGTGTAGTTAAAGATACCGTAAAAGATCTAACTGAAGATGAAGCTGATAATTTTCAATTAGCTTTACTTCTAGGTATAGCCTATGGAGCAACCATAGGAGGTATGTCCACTCTTATAGGAACTGGACCTAATGGAATCTTAGCTGCTTTTATGGAGGATAATTATGGACTGCAAATTAGTTTTTCTGACTGGATGAAGGTTGGTGTTCCATTAAGCTTTACCATGCTTCCTTTGAGTTGGATAATTCTTACAAGGTTTGTTTTTCCTATCTCATTCAAAACCTCTATTGAAACAAGAGATCTATTAGATGAAATGAAAAAAGAAATAGGTCCTTTTCAAGGAGCTGAATTAAAGATTTTTATAATTTTCTTTCTTACTGCAATGGGTTGGATGTTTAGGACTCTATTAGACGATATAAGCTTTTTAAGTGGACTTTCAGATTCTGGAATAGCAATGTTAGCAGCATTAGCCTTATTCCTCGTCCCAAGTGGTAACAACCAAAATCCTGGTCCTTTAATTAACTGGAAGGATGCTGAACAAAACGTCCCATGGGGTCTTCTTGTTTTATTTGGAGGCGGCTTAAGTTTAGCCGCTGCCGTACAAAGCACAGGCTTAGCTGTATGGATAGGAAGTCTAATTCCTACAGGGATAAGTCTAGTGATTATTGTTGTGATGGTGGTAACCCTTATTCTATTCTTGACGGAGCTAACTTCCAATATGGCCACTACAGCTACTTTCTTGCCTGTTGTAGCAGCTATAGCAATTCAATCAGAATTTAATCCATTATTGGTAACTGCTGCGGTTGCTCTATCTTCTAGTTGTGCATTCATGCTGCCAGTGGCCACTCCACCAAATGCAATAGTATTCGGATCAGGATTGATCAGAGTACCTCAAATGGCTAGGGCAGGCTTTTCTTTGAATATTTTAGGAATAATTCTTGTATCTTTAGTTTCGATCTTTTTAATTCCAGCTTTCTTACTTTAATTACTTTCACTTAATGCACTCGCTCCAGGCCTACGAGTATCAGGAACACCATATAGGTTCTCTCCTTCTATAAAGATAGCCTGAACACTGCCCATCGCTAAATTAGAATCTTTTATGGAGTGACCCATTCTCTTTAAGATATTAGTTGTATCTCTACTAAAGCCTGTCTCTAGTTCTAATTCTTTTGCATATCTTTGATTGATTCTAGGAGCTATAAGGGCTTCTGAATATCCAAGCTTATGATCAAGTACATTTGATATAACTTGTGCCACTATATTCGGTATTCTTCCTCCGCCAGGAGAACCTAAAACCATATTTAAGTCTCCTTCTTTGTTAAAAACTAAGGCAGGAGTTTGAGTACTTATCATTCTTTTACCTGATTCTAGTTTATTCGCCTTAGCTTCCTCTCTTGCTGAAAAATTTCTCATTTGATTATTTAAAAGAAATCCTCCTTTATCTACTGTTACACCTGAACCAAAAGAAGACCCTAGGGTGTAGGTATTAGATACTGCATTTCCATCAGCATCTATCACTGAGTAATGAGTTGTATCAGGGCTTTCATCAAAATTTTTAAACCTTCCATGATTTAAGCTCTGATAGTCATTTGCTCTTTTTTTATTTATTAATTTAGCTCTTTTCTTTGCATAATCCTTTGATAATAATTCTTTTGTAGGGACTTTTACAAAATCTGGATCACCATGGTATCTATCTCGATCAGCCCAAGCTAATTTCATACTTTCGGCTAACAAATGTATAGATAAAGCCGAGTTATGGCCAAGCTTAGAAATTGGAAAACGTTCTAAAATATTAAGGGTCTGGAGCATAACAAGTCCGCCACTTGAGGCTGGAGGCATAGAAACAATCGTAGAGCCTCTATAATTAATCATTAAAGGTTTTCTTTCTTTAGCTTGATAAGCTGCTAAATCAGATTTGCTTATGAATCCTCCATTTTTCATAGAAGAGTCTACAATCCAATCAGCGATTTCTCCTTCATAAAATTCCTTTGCCCCACCTTTGCTTATTAACTCTAGTGTTTTAGCTAAATTAGGCTGCTTGAAAATACTATTTACTTTGAGGGCTTGTTGATTTTCATCAAAATATTTTTTTTGGCTTGCTTCATCGAGTAAAAGAGAAGTTTTACCAAATTTTATAGCTTGATTTAAGTCATA
>CERB01083495.1_pt1 | contig 12199 bp, 9 predicted proteins | sample 356271 | NCBI WGS metagenome assembly CERB01 (sample SAMEA2621155, study PRJEB7988) | marine metagenome | isolation source: saline water (ENVO:00002010), including
GTTCATGATTATGCTCCCTTTTTTATGAATTATTTTTGTGGAATATCTACTATTACCAAAGAAAAAATATTCTAAAACATCGATAAATATTGTTTTGTTTTTTTACTTAGAAATAGGAGCTTTTAAGAGCGATTGGATAGATTGAAAATCTGGAAAACTAGCTAGGCAATGATGTGTATAGTTGCCATGGATACAATTAAGAATTTCAGCAAATGAAGGAAGTAGAATAACAGGAAGGTAGGAAAATTGAGTTTTGATTAATTTTTGAATTTGTAACGGAGTTAAAAATGAGATGTTTTCTGTGATAAAAACCGCTTGAATTTGTTGACCAAAAAGACTAATTGAGGCAATGCCTTCTTCGCAGTGTTTATAGTGAATCCAGCGAGTATGAGGCAGTGTTTCCTTGAGAAAACTGAGATCACATGAGTCTTTGCTAATAATGAAGATATTTTGCATTAATAGATATTATATTAAAATAATATATAAAATTAAATATCTAAAATTATAATTTAATAATTAGAGGTTTTTGGTATAATAGCAACGAATGAAATTAAACGATTATTTAAAGTACGAAAGAAAAAAACAGAAGTTAACATTAATTCAATTAGCAAAAAAAGCTGCAATTTCATATGGAATGTTATACCGCTTAGAGGAAGGAGCTATTAAGCATCCAAAGCCTATTTTATTAAAGCAGGTAGCAGCTGCATTACAGATAAATTACGAAGCATTATTACTAAAATATGGTTATATGATGCCTGCTAATCAAGAAAATAAAAGTATTGTGATTAAAGAAAAGGCCGTTTTACTAGCAAAGGATTTTATTAATAATAGTAATAAAGCAATTGGAACAATCCGATGTATGTCTAATGAACAAGTAGATTATGTGATTCGTTGTGATGATAATACATTAATGCCATTGGCAAAAAAAGATGATTTTTTAGGGTTAAAAAAGACAAAAGATTATAAGGATAGCACCTTGTATGTAAGAAAAGAAACTAACTCAAAATTATCACTATATATAGCTAAACAATATGCTGATGAGGTTGTGTTGGTAAATTATCCAGATTTATATAGAGATGTTAAAAAAGTAAATAATACACCTTTTTATAAGATAGTATTTAGGCATAGTGATGAGACCTGTTTTACAAAAGAAAAAGTCGATTAATTTATCTACATTTATAAAAACACAATTAATTAATTTATTACCCTTTCAGGATGAAGGGGTCTTTATAGAGTTATTAAAGACAGGTTGTGATCAGGTATATGAGTTTAAGCAGGTAGCTTTAAAAACGTATAAAAATAAAAAAATAAGTTATAAAAAAAAGAAGTCGTCATCTTTAACAGTTAGTCAGTATGACGACGTTATTGTTGTTCCTATTAAAGCTAGTGGAGACAGTGCCATTATAATGGAGATCATTTTAGAATCAGGTATTAATTTTTTAGATATAAAACAAGAACTAGAGGAGTTTTATTTTTTTATAACAATATTTATGGACCGAATTAATTATATTTATCAGTTATCTAAGAAGAATCAAGAATTAGCAGATATGAATATAATGTTAGAGTTAATTAACAAGGATTTAAAAACGCAAATTAGAAAAGAGATTATGAGTCAGTATGAAAGTTATGATGTTTCAAGAAAAATGATAAAAGAGGATCTTGTGAATCAAAAAACAAAGCAGTTATGTCATGAGATTAATAATCCATTAAGTTTAATCCAGTTTGATGTTATGAGATTAGCGTGTGATTTTAAGCCACCTCAAGTAGATGAGGATTTAGTAAAAATATTAGTTAATTATTATAATATCACAGCAAAAAAGAAAGAACGGATATTAACTGCTATGTTAAATAAGGATAAAAGAGCCAATAACTTAGCAATTTTAAAGTGTTATCCCATATTGTATCAGTATTTAAAGATGGTGTTTAATTATCAAGAATACCAACAGGTTAATGATGGAAATAAGGTTGCGATTGCACATATCGCAGCAATGGTAGCAACGTTAGCTCAGGATACCTATCATCAAACCGATAAAATGAGTAAGGTAGATGTGAATCAGGTATTAAAAGAAAGTGTGATGTTGTTTCGATATAGATGTGAGTCAGGGTCAATTAAGTTAATGGTTAATGATACATCTGAAAAGTGTTATGTTCTGGCAAAAAAAGTAAGTTTAGTGCAGGTAATAATTAATTTGATAAAGAATAGTGTGGAGTCTTTACCAAAGAAAGGTAATCGTGAAATTAGCATCAGCATAACAAAAAAAGAAACGATTTGTATTGTAGAGATTAGTGATACAGGTCTGGGGTTTAGTGAGTTAGATTTAGGTAGATTTTGTAAGAATGGCTATCAGCGTATTGGCTTGGGAATTCCGATTATTAAATCACTTGTGAAGCAAATAAATGGACACATAAGCTGGCAAAAGAAAAACCAAGGTACATCGGTACTATTAGAATTGGCGTTGGCACATTAATGATACTATTATTAGCGATTTGGAGTATTAAGAGCACGTATTTGTGAAAAATAAAGAGTGTAACGAATTTTTTTTATAAGACAAGAGGGGTTAAATGGTTTTGTTATATATTCAAAAGCACCTTCTTTCATACAGCTTAATAGAGAGTCGTAATCTTTGTAGGCAGTAAGTAAGATGGTGGGGGTATTGAACTTTAATCTGCGAAAATCTTTAATAAGGTTCGAGCCATTTTGGTCAGGTAATCCTAGATCTAGGATGATAAGATCAAAGGGTTGTGTTTTAAATAGATAGTATGCAGTTTCGCCTGTATATGCGGCTGTTGTTGACATGCCATATTTTGTAAGCCAGTTACATAGTTTTAAGTTTAACGAGATATTATCTTCAATAATTAGAATATGAGGTGGATGGTTAGCAGATTGATCAGAGGAGGGTGGTAGTGTTGCTGGTAGTGAGGTATGGTGGATAGGATGTGTAATTTGGTTAAGTAAATTTTGATAGGTAAAAAAAAGGTCTATATCCAAAACATGATTAAGTCGTTTTTCTAATAGTTGTTGATAGGTTAGTGTTTCGGAAAAGATATCATTAATATCTAATTCAATAATGGCATGATGAATAGAGCTATTATGAATAGAAAAAATGCCTAGTTTGGCAATGTCAGTAAAAATATCAATACCATAATCATGTGATAATAAGATGAATTCAGGTACAACATAACTCGTTTTGATCGTTTGAATAAGCTGATAATCGTTGGTGTTAAAGTAAGCACAATAAATAATAATTTTTATAGAATCTTGATGATGTTGTAGTTCGGTCAATAATTGAGAGGATGATGTGCAGTAGATCGTAGAATAAGATTGTTGGATTATACTAGCCGCGTTAAAGGATGTAGTCTCTTGATCAAAAATAATAATGGTAGGTTGTTTTATCATGTTTTTATAAAATTAATATAAAAATTAATATAAAAATAAATAAAAATCAATAAATTTATGTAACTGTATGTAGCATCGTAGTTAATGTTATATAAGAAAAATAGCCATGAAAAAATAAGAATTGATGCAAAAAGTATAGTGATTAGATTACAAGTTCTAGCTGATATTAATCGTATATTTAAATATAAAGGGTAGGTAAATAATAAATCAGTAATATCATCAAGGGGGTAATTTTTTTCTTTTTGTAATATCAACCAGTAAATTATTGGCAATAATTCATTTTTTAACACATATATTATGTTTTAAATAGGATGTTTTGAGTATGAATATAGTAAAGTTAAAGAAAAATAAAAAAAAAGGTTTAAGAATCCTAATTTAGGAGAATATATAAAGTGATGAGGAAAAAAAATATCTTAAAATATTGGTTTATTATTGCGTTAATACTCGGATTATTAGGTGGTATTGCTAATGCAGATGATGTAGATGTAGATATTATTATACAACCAGCTGTAACTTGGCCTATGAACGAGTTATATAATGCCGTAGAAGGTAGCGATGACACGTGGATTAAAAGAATAGTGTCAATTACATTAACAAATAATACAAATAAAGATCAGCAATTAAAGTTGAGAGTTAAGTTATATTCAAACAAAATTGATTCAACAAAGCCATTAATAGACTATACAACAAGTTATCGTAATTATGAAATCAATGTCCCCGCTAATCAAACAAAAATAATAGATACAAAAAGTTCTGGTATGGCGACGGGTGGAATATTAAGAAGTGATCGATCTGAAATTAGAAATAAAGTAACAAATGCTTATGGAACTAATCCACTAAATTATTCTGGATGGATTCCAGAAGATACATATAGATATGAAGTAATGGTTTTTGACAAAGATGATAATGAATTATTTGAAGGTGATAAATTAGGATATGCAACAGAAACTATTTATATTCCGCAGCATTCAACTAAGATAACTGTTGTTCAGCCGGCAGATAGGATAGTTTTAATGGAAAAACCTATCTTTAGGTGGCAGCCATTAGAGGCCAGAGCTGAAGCAGATTTTAATTATAGTATTAAGTTATATGAAATAGATGATTTTAAACAAGTTGATAGTAGTTATGGTAATCCGATTTTTTCAGACATAGTTGATAGTAGTGTTACACAGATTCAATATAGTGGTCCGGATTTAGTGTTGGGCCAAAAATATGCGTTAAAAATAATAGCTTATGATCAAGGGGGTTGGTTAGCAGAAAATGTTGTTAAAGAGTTTCAGTATGGTTTGCTTGAGGCACCTTCTTTGAATGAGGATGAGCAGGTTGTTGATACGCTACCAATTATTTTAAGCTGGGATGCTGATAGTAATAATGACTTTAGAGTTGTCGTATCAGAAGATGTAGATGGAACAATCATAGTTCTAGATGAAGAAGTATCTAATGTATCTCAATTTGTCTTAAATGATTCTCAGCTAATTAATCCTGGAAAAACATATTATTGGTATGTTGAATTGTTAGTTGAATCTAGTCAACAGAAAATAAGAAGCAAGAGTCTGGGTTCGTTTACTATAAATCAAAATTTAGCGATTATTGCACCTAATAATAATGAAATTATAGAAGATAGTGAGATGATAAGCTTTTTTTGGCAAGGTAATAATGCAAGCCAATATATATTAAAAATTTCTTATTCTGATACGATGGAAAAGTACAAGCGTTACATTGTTGGTGGAACAAGGCAGGATATCAGTATAAAAGAATTAGGATTAATACGTGATATGACGCATTATTGGACGGTTAGAGAAATAGATGACTTTGGAAATCAGTGGGGAATGCAACCTACTCCTGGATCATTTAAATTGCCAAAATTGAAAGAACCAAAATTAATTTCACCATTAAATGAAATTGTGAGTAGCGAAATTGTTTTTGCCTTTAATCTATTGAGCTGGGCGGACTATTATCGAATTGATGTGTTTTCTACTAATGATAGACTGGTTTTTAGCAAGGAAGTTAAGAGTGGGTATTTAAAAATAAATTTGGCAGATATAGCTGAAATGGTATCAGGAAAAAAATATTCATGGACTGTAACTGCAATATCTGATGAATTAAATGAATCTGTAGTATCAGAGCATGGATCATTTAAATTTAAAAGAAGAAAAGAAAAAAAGTTAATAGATGTTGTGGATAGGCCAGAATTTTTAACACCAGCCACGATTATTTCTTGGGAACCGATTATAGAAGATGGTGTGTTTTATGAAATTCATATTAGTCATGAAGCCAATTTTTCAAATCCTAAAATCATAACGGTGACAGAATCAAAATTTTCATTTAAAAGTATTGATAAATTTAAATCAGATTTGTTTTATAAAATCCTAGCTTATGATGCTGACAGAAGAGTAATGACACATTCAAAAGTATATAAAATTAGTATATCAGATATCGATGTTCTTTATGATCCAATTGTTTTGATTGGGCCCGATAATATTGTGCCAAAGAATGTAAAAGCAAAATTTAGTTGGTTACCAGAAATAAAAGATGCAAAATTAATAATTTCAACAGACAAAAATTTAAAAAAGTCAACAGAGTTTATTATATCTGGAGATAGTATATCCTTCGACGAGATAAAGTATGATTTTAAAATTGGGGTAGATTATTTTTGGACAGTAAAAAAATTAAACCATCCTAGTAAAATGATTTATCAATTTAAAATAGTACCAAGTGAAATAATTTTGGCACAACCAATAGATGCAAAAGTTAATTTAAGTAATGTATTATTTCAGTGGGTAGCAGATGCAGATCTAACATATAAGCTGATATTAGCTAGAGATGAATTTTTTAAGGATATCGTTGATGAAATAAAAGTAGATGCTTTAATGCTAAAATATCAATTAAAAGATTATGGAAAATTATTTTGGAAAGTTCAACAACTTGATAATGATGGAAATATTATTCAAGATTCAAGTACTTCATCAATAGATTATATTGAATCAAATGATGCTATCGAAAATAATTTAAGAAAGAATTTAGAATATTTTATTAAGCAAAATTTAGATAATGATAGTAAAATCAAAATAGATGAATGGCGATTAACGGATGTAAAGGCAGTGGGAAGAACAAAGGTAACGGAAGATGATATTCGGGACTTACTTGATAATAAAGTAGAGTTAATAAGGGTTAAAGAGTAATGAAAAAAATAATAATGATATACCTGGCACTGATAATGATGACAGGATGTGTATTCGGTCAGGAAGAAAAGGAGCCTATTGCATCCGTTACAATGTCATTTGGGGAAGTGTATATTAAACAATCAAATGAGAAAGATTGGAAAATTACGAAGGTAGGAATGTATGTGTACGAGGGAGCAAAAATGAGGACCAAGGACACAGGTAAGGCAGAGGTAATGTTTTTAAATGGATCAATTGTTTACTTAGGTAATGATACAGAGATGGAGTTTTTGATGGAAGACAATCAAGATAGTGATAAGAATTCATTATTTTTGTTTTTTGGATCTGTTTGGAATAAAGTGACAGAGGGGTCTGATTATGATATTGAAACAGCACACGCTTTAGCAACTGTTAGAGGTACTTATTTTAGTGTTGGAATAGAAAGGGAGATTATGACAAAAGTATGTGTAAAAGAGGGTGAGGTTGGAGTTGAGAATCAGTATGGAAGTGTTGAGGCAAAACAGAATACGTGTGTTGAAGCCACTAAAACGGTAGCTCCCATAATAGAAGATGCAGAAGAAGATGACTTTCCAGAAGAGATAACATTTGAATCTGATGTTGTTATTGAAACAAATGTAGCAAGTCATATATTTAAAGAGGAATGGTATAAAGTAAAGGGCATTATTAGAAATAAAGATGAAAATACATTATATAAAGAGCCTATAGAAATTACGATTACAGGATCTGATAATTTAGTCTTGAAAAAGAATAAGAAAAAAAAGAAAACACGAAAAACTTTATTAATAGAACCAAAAAATGGCAAGTTTGAATTCTATGTTTTAACAAGAGATTCAAATGAAAGTTTTACATTAAGTTCTGGTATGACAACGTCTGAAACTCATTATCTAGTTGCTAATGAGGAAGTAACAAAAAAAGATGTGTTGGTAGAATTTTGGGGTAAAGATGATAGTGTAAGACGTATTAAAGCAACATTTGAAAAAGAATAAATTAGATAACAATGAAACATAATTTTTTTTTTTTCAATAATATTAATAATAGTTTTTATTCAAGCCGCTTACGCGCAGCAAATTGAGCACGATCCTCCTAGAGATTTTATTAATTCAGAAGCTATAACATTAAGATTAAAAATATATGATTTAGCCGATTATGAAGTTAAATGTTTTTATAAATTTAATGATGCCGAAGAGTATTCCGTTGTAGAATTAGATAAAATTGGCAGAAGAATTTTCCGAACAGATATATATCCTGAGCAAAACTCTAATAATATTAAGTATTATTTTTGGGTTTATAAAGATAATCAGTTTTATAAAACACTACCAGAAAATAACCCTGTTGGAATTCCGTATTCAATATTAAATACACAGGAAGATTTAGCTTATTTTAATTTATTGTCACCCGTTATAACTGCAGAAAAACTAGATTATAGAAAAGAGATGATGTTTGTATTAAAAAATAATTTTCCTAATGCAGTTACATTTGATTCAGCGATATTAAATGAGGATGAGCCCGTTAAGGTTATTAGTCAAAAAAGAGTTTTGTTGAATATGAAATCGACATTTCCTATTAGACAAGGAAAAAATAAATTAGAGATCAAGGCTGTATTGGCAGATGGGACTATGATTAGTCAATATTTTGAATTTAAAACAAAGAAATTAAAGAAAAAGCGATTAGTAAAAAAGAATAATGAGTTAAAATTAATAAATAATTTTTATAAAACAAACAAAACTGAATTTACGCAAAATGAATATGAGATGATCTATTCTGTAAGGCAAGATATCGAGACAAATGCCTTGTTTTTTGAAACTTATGGACTTTATGATGATCGTGGATCCAAGTATACGCAACCCTATTCAAGGTTGCGATTAAATATCATGGATAAAAAGTTTAGATGGAAGGTAAAGGGTGGTGATATTCAAGAGAATTTTTCACCATTAACCGTAAATGGTAGGCGTGTAAGAGGGCTGTATGCAGACCTTGATTTATTAAAATTTTTCAAGAAGAAATCATCAATGTCAGTACGTTATATTATGGGGCAATCAAATAAAGCTATTGAAATTAGTTCTGGTAATGTCACAATGCCAACGTATGCACAAGATGTGAAGGGATATCAGTTAAAATTATCAGGTATGAAATTTAAAAGTTCATTACAATATTTTAGAGTATATGATGATACAGGTTCATTAAGTTCTGAATCAAAAGAAGTGACAAATCCAGTTGAAAATCATATAGTGGGTACCTTTTTTCAGTTACGGCCAACACCCTTATCGTTTATTGAATATGAATTTGTGGGATCTGCTTATTATGCTGATAGTGAAGCAAGTGCCATTGATATTAGTGAATTAGATTATTCAGATTTTGTTAAAAATTTAATTAATAAATATTTACCAATCAAATCAAGCTTATTAGGTGGATATAGTCATCGGTTTACAACGCAATTACCGATATTAAGTCGTTATAATATCGTCAAGGTTGGTTATGATAGGGTTCATCCGAATTATTATAATGAGCTAAATACATTTTTTGAGGCAGATAAGGAAGCGTGGTCTGTATCATTAACTCAAAAATTGTTTAATAGAACATTGATTATGAATACATTTTTTGAAAATGAAAAAGATAATATATTAGGAACAAGCAGTGATACATCAAATAGTAATGCGTATAGATTTAACACTATGTATAGAACAAAAAATATAGGTAGTATCAATGCCACTGGAATGCTAACACGAAAGACCGAGGTTGTAACAACTAGTAATGAGGATTTAGATAATCAATTAAATTATATTATGATTGGAATATCAGGAATTCCCTTTAAAGCAAATATAGGTAAAGTAAGAGCCAATATTAGTTATTCTATTAGCGATTATTTTGATTATATTGAGAGCGATAATAATTCTAAGAGTAATACAATAAGTATAAACCTAAATTCATCTTATAATGATTATAAAGCATCCTTGGGGTTATCGCAGTCTAAAACAAGTAGTGATTTATCAGGGATATCACGATATTTAACGGTTTTTTCAAGAGTATCTAAAATATTATCTGAGCAATTAAAATTTTCAACAAAATTAAAATTTTCAATTGGAAAAAATGATAGTGACAGTAATAAAATAAACTCACGAAAAATTTCCAATAATTGGACAGTTACCTATACTAGAAAGACGCTGAAGTATTTTAAGAAAAGTGATATAAGGTTAGGAGTCGAGTTTATTTATATGAAAGATGATGCAAATCCCGACGAGCAAACATCTAATTTTATTGAAGGATATACAACATTTTCAATGACAAATAGATTTTAGCAAAAATTATAGCTCTAAATTGACATTAACAACTTCATAAATTGTATTAACCTTCTCTTTACCTTTTACAGGGACTTTGCCCAATGATTTAACCTCGCAAATATCTGAAACAAGTTGATAAGTAGATTCTGAAATAATAAAACGACAAATATGATTATCATCAGAAAAATTACGAGTAATAGATTCTAGGCGAGCTGCATAATTCACTTCATCTCCAATGACAGTGAAGTCTTTATGTTTGCTAGAACCAATATTACCAACAATAACATTGCCAGTATTAATACCAATACCAATATCAAAAATTGGCTTTCCTTCATCTTTCCATTTCTGTTGTAATTGTTGTAAAATTATTAGTTGTTCCCAGCCGCATTGTACAGCTAATTTAGCATGGTTGGGTTGATCTAAAGGTGCTCCCCAAATAGCCATGATTTCATCACCAACATATTTATCAAGAGTTCCTTTCCATTTAAAAATACACACAGTCATGGCATCTAAATAATCGTTAAGTTGTGAAACAATAAATTCTGGAGGATATTGCTCAGATAAGGAGGTGAACGATCTAATATCTGAAAAGAAGATCGAGATACTCTTTTTTTCACCACCTAATGTTAATGCCTTTGGTGATTGAATAAGCTTGTTAACTACTTCGGGGGATACATATTGTGAAAAAATGTTACGAATATATGTTTTTTCTTTTTCTTCAAAGATTAATTTGAAAATAATAGAAAAAATAAATGAAAATAAAGTGCCTACAACAAAAATAGCCCAAGGGATAATGAGATAGGTATAATTAAATAAAGTAATAGCGAATATAGAATAAAATAAAAGAATGCCTGTTGTAAGTAAAACGCCAATAAAGCCATTGGTTCTCATAACAATAATAACAACCAAGAATAACATTAAGAATAATGAGATATAGCTAATATAAGTAGGAACATTAATAATATAGTTTGATTTTAATAAATTAAGAATATTGTACGCATGTAAATCAACACCAGGAAGAAGCCCCAGGGGTGTAAAATAAAGATCGTTTAAACTAGGATCAGAGGCTCCAATCAGAACAATTTTATCTTTAAAAATATCAGGATTAGGAGGGCGATCTTCAAGTATTAAAAAGAAAGGGATATGTTGAAATCCTTTTGATAAACAAAAATTAATATAGTAGGTGCCATTGTTGTCTGTATGAGGAGGGTAAGAGAGTTTTGGATAGCTGTTAGTAAAAAAAGAGATGATTAATGAATCAAATGAAATTGGTGGAGGGTTTTGATTAGAAGAAAGCTGCGTGTATGATTTGCGAATAATACCATCAGAATCAAAAGGGAAATTAACAAAACCATAAGAGCTATGTTGAGCAAATATATCAATTGGATTTGACCATAGTTCAAGTTCATATCGTTTGTTTTTTTCGACATATTTACGACTAGCTAGAATAATGTTGTCATGCATGCTAAGTGTTTCTGATAGTAATTTATCTTCTTTATCGCTTAAGCTGTTGGTATCAAATAGAACATCGATACCAATAACCTTAGCTCCATATTTATTAAGATTTTCAATGGCAGTGCCCCAATAACTGCGAGGCCATGGCCACAAGGATAGCTTGTTAATTGAGGACGCATCAATATCAACAATAATGATATCTTGAGATTGGATAGTAGACTGGCATAATGTAATGCGAAAATCGATAAGGATATTTTCATATTTAGAAATAAAGTCAGTAAAAGATTTAAATTGAAAAATACCAACAAAAATTAAAGCAACTGTAATAAAAAAAATGATAGTGTGTTTATCAAGTAAATAAAAATTTTTATTGGTTTTGAACATGTTTTATGACTATAATAAAATATCATGACTCAAAAACAAATTAAAATTTTTATTTTAACAGCATTAATAAGCTGTATGATGACTAATGTTATTTTTGCAAAAAAAACTATCATTAAGTTATGGGATTTTGATATCAGTGATATTTATTCAGAGTCTAAAATTTCAGGTAATTTTTCTCCTGTACTAAATGGAGACCTTTTGGTATTTGGTGATACAAAAGGAGAAGTAAAAGCTTTAAATGTGAAAACAAAGCAAGTCGAAACAATTATTAAACTTCCTATTTCCGTGGATAAATCATTAGAATTTAAAAGTGAAATTTTAAAAAATTATGTTGTTTTTTCAGGAACTCATTTATCAAATGGAAAACATTATTATTGTTCTATTGATATAAAAAACAAAAGAATCAAAGGGGTAATTGCCCATAAAGATGTTATTTTATCATTTGGCGAGTTTGCTTTATTTGAAAAAAATAATAGTTTTATAATTTTTAATCCCAAAGAAGG
>CERB01055939.1_pt1 | contig 12059 bp, 7 predicted proteins | sample 356271 | NCBI WGS metagenome assembly CERB01 (sample SAMEA2621155, study PRJEB7988) | marine metagenome | isolation source: saline water (ENVO:00002010), including
TCAGACGCAACAATAGATGGAGCTTGCGAATCTCCATTAGGCCCACTAAAGATTGGAGGTGGAGCAACACTTAAGTTCCAAAACTATAGAGGAAGTTGTTCAATAAGAGGGCACTACTTAACTCCTTCTGCTTCAGGAAGTTGTGACATATCTATCAAATGGACAGATGGAGGAAGGTTAAGGGTTGGGTCTAGGGAATTAAACCATGGTAACTTAAAGTTTCGAACTACAGGAGTAAGTTCCGGTTTTCATATCGTTCTAGCAATAAACTTAGAAGATTACTTGTTAGGTCTTGCAGAAATGCCCTCTCATTGGAATGTTAGAGCTTTAGAAGCACAGGCTCTTGTCGGAAGAAGTTATGCAGTTTATCAATACTTGAAAACAAATAATCCCAGCAAAAAAACAGAACTCGATGCCGGACTTTCAGATTCAACAAAAAAATACTGTTGGTGCCATATTGGTTCAACTGCTTCAAGTCAGTATTATTACGGGTATCTTAAGGAAATTGCTGGACCTAATTGGGCTACAGCCGTTAATAATACTTCGGGGCAAGTCATCACCCATCCCTCATCTACGTACACGATGAGTAATGTTATTCAGTCCTTCTACTCCTCTTCAACCGGAGGAAAGACGAATGATAATGTAGTTGGTTTTGGTTCGGGTACTAAGTGGCCATACCTAAATACTGTAGACGACCCGTGGTCAATTGATACTAGAGTTAGCAATGCCCAAGCTGCTTGGTCTTATGACTATAGTGGATACCAGTTAACTTCAAACATTCTTTGTGGAGACAGTAAATGCTTTGACTCCATAACTGATATTTATGTCTCTTCTGTTGCAGATTCTGGTGCAGCCGTAGAAGTTACAATGAAGGGATACAAGAATGGTGCACTTAAAACAGTTACAAAATCTGGAAGAAACATAAAATCTCAACTTGGATTTAAATCTCATTATTTTAAGACTTCTAGCGCATCTGACTCGTCAAATCTTTCTGTAGGTCCAGTTACAATTCAAAACTCTTCAAGTAGCTCTACAGAAGCTTCCTCGAGCAGCAGTTCTGGAGACACGCCAATCTACACTACTTCTAGTAAAGGATTGGATTACCTCTCCTCATCAGGAGTAATAGCTAGGTGTGATGAAACTGCTAGTGCTTGTCAGGCAAATATACTTACTAGAGAAGAGGCTGCAGCTATATCAATAATTACTAGTCAAATTCCACTCACATCACCTAATGCATACAGTGATGATGATCAAAGTATTTACCAATCAGCTATTAACGCTCTACCTTATTATGGAATGCATGTCTGTATAGATACAGGTATTGGGTTCCTTCCAAAGGATAGTTTAGGACGAGATGAATTTGCTTGTATCCTAGTGAAGTCACTACAAGTTGGAGAAAGTAATGAGCTAAGCGGGAGAGTAGACCCTTATACGGACGATGGAGGCAGTAGATGGGATAAGGAAATGCACACTCTCGCAGCAAATAATTTAATGCCGGCTTGTTCAAGTTTAAATGAAAAAGTATGCCCGAGTAGGAAGATAACTGTTGGAGAGGCTGCGTATATAGTAAATAAAATGATTGAACAGTCATTAATTTCTTCTGATTTATACTCTTCTAACAATTTTAATAACTCCTGGGTCGTTACTGAAGGAGAGGTAGAAGAAGTAGTAAATACGGCAGTCTCTAATGTGGGTTCAACTGCGGGTTGTACCCCTAAAGATAACTCGAACAGAGTATTGAATAACAGTTTAGATATACAGCAATTCTTAGCTGATAATGGGTTCAACCCTGGACCAATTGATGGTCAAATCGGCGAAAAGACAAAGTCAGCTATTAAAGATTTCCAAAGACAAGCTGGAGTTACTGCTGATGGTGTAGTGGGTACTAAAACAAAACTTGCAATGAAAAGCTGGACAGGTTGTAATACCTGCTCAGCAAGAGATAATTCGAATGCTGACTTATCAAATATAACTGGTATTCAAACTTTTCTAGCAAACAATGGTTTCAATCCTGGAGTTATAGATGGGAAAATGGGAACTTATACGAAAGAAGCAATCAAGTCTTTTCAAAGAGAGGTTGGGCTTATCCCAGATGGTGTAGCTGGAAACAGAACAAAGACTACTATGAAAAATTATACTGGTTGTTAATTTAGTTTCTTTTTAATTCTTTCTGATACAGTTTTAATATCCAATTTGAAAAAATTTTCTAAGTCATCTTTTGGTGCAGACGATCCAAAAGAATTTAGTGAGAAGGATTCATCAACTTTTCCTATATAATCTGCCCATCCAACTGAAGTTCCTATTTCGAGAGTAAAGACCTTCTCCTTCCCACGAAGTTTCTCTAATATTTCATTATCTATATCGATTAATTTATTCAATATAGGAACACTAACGACCTGAATTGAGTATTCCTTAAGTTCATCAACTATCTTTAATGCAGTAGATACTTCTGAACCTGAAGCAAAAATAGATGCGTCTGATCCTTCTTTTACTATGTATGCTCCTTGATCAAATTCCTCTTGAGTTAAGCTACTATTGACCGGGTCTAAGCCTTGCCTCGATAATATAATAGACGTAGGTCGATTATTCGAACTAAAAGCATATCTATATGCATAATTAATCTCATTCCCATTAGATGGTCTTACTACATCAAGGTTAGGAATTAGTCTTAGAGACATAAGGTGCTCCACAGGCTGATGCGTAGGGCCATCCTCTCCAAGTAATAAAGAGTCGTGTGTAAATATAAAGACTGAATCTATACCCATAAGTGCTGACAATCGGATACTTGGTCTCATATAATCAGAAAATACTAGAAAGGTAGAGGCAAAAGCCTTTAAGTTACTATGCAATACAATTCCATTAGTTATTCCAGCCATAGCATGCTCTCGAACACCATATTCGATATTTCTTCCGAGAGGATTATCTTTTGTAAAGTATGTATCTCCTACCAATTGTTTTGTAGAGGCAGCTAAATCTCCTGATCCACCCAGGATAAATTCATTACTTTTTGCTATTTCGCTTAATACTTCCGCACCTGATGCCCTAGATGCTTTTGCTTCGGTTAATTCTAGATCTTCAAAAGAAATGCCTGATGAAATGAAATCACTCCATAAACCCTTAAATGTATTATCGGACAATCTAGTCTCAAGATTCTCTGACCATTTATTAAAATCATCTGATGACTGAATCCTCTTATCAGAAAAATATTCATACACTTCTTTTGGATGGTCAAAAACATCCCCTACCCAACCAAGGTTCTCTAAAAAGCCTTCCATTTCTTTCTCCCCTAAAGGCTCTCCATGTGATGAAGAAGTATTGGCTTTAGTAGGAGCATATTTTCCAATTTCTGAGGTAGCAACTATTAGAGAAGGGCGAGATAGATTTGATTGAGCATCTGCAATTGAGGAGACTATTTCCTCATAATTATGGGCATCTATCTCTAAAACATGCCATCCCATAGATTCAAACTTTAATTTCTGATTGGTTATAGATACTTTATCTACAGATCCATCAATGGATATATTGTTATTGTCAAAAAAATAAATTATCTTTCCAAGACCCCAGGTCCCTGCGAGTTCTGCAGCTTCTGTTGAGACACCTTCCATTAAGTCGCCATCTGAAACAATTCCATAGACATAGTGATTAATTACATCTTCTCCAAATTTTTCACTTAAGTACCTTTCTGCTAAAGCCATCCCCACTCCATTAGCAAATCCTTGCCCTAATGGCCCAGTTGTTGTGTCAATACCTTCCTTATTGCTATATTCTGGATGCCCTGGAGTTGTTGAATTTAATTGTCTGAATTTTTTTATATCATTAATACTTAAATTAAACCCATTAAAGTGCAGTAGGCTATAAAGCAACATGGACCCGTGTCCTGCAGAGAGTACAAACCTATCTCTGTTGATCCAGTCTGGCTTGTCTGGTGTTACATTGAGGTAGTCTTTAAAAAGTACTGTTCCGACTTCGGCCATTCCAAGTGGCATACCAGGGTGTCCTGACTTTGCTTTTTCAACAGCTGAAGCACATAAAACTCTGACAGATTTTGTTACTTCATTAAACATTTATTTCCTCACTATAAGAATCATATTAAGTTATTAAGTAGATGCCAGTGATTCTTTTGCATGATAAGAGGAGCGGACTAACGGTCCCGACTCTACATGACCAATGCCCTGAGAAACACCATAGTCCTTATACTTTTCAAACTCCTGTAAAGAAACATATCTACTAATTGGTCTGTGTTTAGGGGAAGGTCTGAGATATTGACCAATCGTTACTATGTCAACATTAAGAGCAGCTAGGTCATCGAGAACAGAACAGACCTCATCATATGTTTCTCCCATGCCAACAATAAGTCCTGTCTTTAATCTCCCATCAAATCCTAAATCTCTAGCTAGCTGTAGAAGAGCTAACGACCTCCCATAAGAAGCGGCTGTCCTGATATCCCTCTGTAATCTTGGAACTGTTTCTAGGTTATGGTTTAGCACATCAGGGTTTGCAAAAACTATATTCTCTATTGCTTCTCTTGAACCCTTAAAGTCCGGGATCAAAACTTCTATATCGCAATTCGGATTCACGTCTCTTATTTTGTTTATTGTCATTGCAAAGAAAGATGATCCGCCATCCTCTAAGTCATCTCTATTAACAGAAGTGACTACAGCATGATCCAGCTCCATACTTTTTACACTTTCAGCAACACGGAGAGGCTCCCCCCAATCTAAATTCTGAGGCTTTCCAGTATTAACATCACAAAACCCACAAGCTCGGGTACAGGTATCTCCCATTATCATGAAAGTAGCTGTTCCCGACTCCCAACACTCATAGATGTTAGGGCAACCCGCTTCCTCGCAAACTGTATTGAGACTTTTGTCTCTCATAAGATTTTTTATTTCTCTATAATCCTCTCCTAGCACGGCTTTAACTTTCATCCAATCAGGTCTTTTTGGCTCGCCATCTAATAAGCCATTAATTGTTACGGGAACACTCTTTGCTCTTTTAGGTGAAAATGTACCTCTCTTTAATAATTCATCTACTTCAAAAGTAGTCATTACTCTTGATTGCCTTGGAGTAAAAGCAGAAAATTGCTCATTAACTTCGTTGTATCCAAACTCCTCTATAAATTGATTTACAACCGTAGCTACTACATCTTGATAAGCTACCGTAGAGTCGAAAGCATGTATTGATGTTGTAGATTTGTTATCAAATCCACAAGGGTTAATTAAATCAAAACCATCTAAATCGTCTTGAACATTTAAAGCAAATCCATGCAAAGTGGTCCATTTACTTACCTTAATTCCAATTGAGGATATCTTACCTTTTCTTGTCCAAACTCCTGTAGCAGCTTCATCTTGCCAAGACTGAATATCGAACATCTTGAGCGTCGAAATAATAACCCTTTCTAGTGAACGAACATAAGGAATCACTTTTTTTGGATCTTCAAGACGTAGTAACGGATATCCAACTAATTGACCTTTGGAATGAAAGGTTACATCTCCACCTCTATCTGCGTCGTGCACCTGTATCCCTTTTAAATTTAGACTCTCGATTGATTCAAGAATATTAGAAGATTTTGCAGTTCTTCCCTTCGTAATTACAGAATCGTGTTCTAAAAGTAACAAATAGTCTGGATGTTCTATTGATTTACTTACATGACTGTGCAATCCTCTTTGGAGAATTAAAGCTTCATCATATGGGAGATGGCCTAACCACCTTACATTTAATTTGCTCAACGTAATTCTTGCTTCCAGTTAGAGGTTTCCAGTTTATCTTTAATTGAGTTCAAAAAAAGCAGTGCAGTTGATCCATCAAAAACTCTATGATCCCAAGTTAAACTTAATAACCCTGTATGTCTTATTGATATAGAATCAGACCCATCTGCACCTTCAATAACTACTGCTCTTTTTTTCACTGATTCAGCTGAAAGAATCGCTACATTCGGCTGGTTAATTATTGGTGCAGTGAGATATGAATTGAATGAACCATTATTTGAAATACTAAATGTACTTCCTGAGATATCTTCTAAATCATACTTTCCAGATCTTAAAACCTGCGATAGTTCTGAAATCTTTCTTGCAACTCCAACTAGATTATAAGAATCTGTACTTTTTATTGTTCCTACTAGGAGACCTTCCTGATCTAAATCAACAGCTATCCCAAGATTGATTTCTTCATGTATAGTATGTTTACCGGTTTCGAGGTTGAAAGAACTATTTACAACTGGAAATTCTTTCAAAGACTCAACGGAAGCCCTGGATACAAAAGGTAGATAAGTAAGAGAGAAGCCTTCATTCTTTTTAAATGTTTCTTTATTCTCTATCCGAAGTTGTTCAATTGCTTCAAAATCCACCTCTACAGAAGTCATTACATGAGCAGATGTTTGCTTAGATAGAACCATATTTTCAGCAATCTTTTTTCTTAGCCTTGGAATTTCTTGTTCACCTTTAGCTCCAAGTGGTACCTCAGTAGGCTGTTTGGTATCTTGTTTTTTATCAATTTCTAAACTCCTACCAACTCCATTGATATGAGCTTCGATGTCCTTCCTGGTTATTCTTCCATCTTTGCCAGAGCCTTCAACTGAAGAGATTTCAATATTATGTTGCTTTGCAAGCTTCCTTACTACAGGAGACAACTTAAGTGTTTTATCTATTCTTTGTGGTTTATTATTCCCATTAGATTTAGTTTCTTTTATAACTTTAGGTTCCTCTTGCTTTTGTTCCACTTTTTCTTCATGTTCAACTTCTAATTGCTGGCTCTTTACTTCGCCCATACCATCAAGTTCTAGCAAAGGTGTTCCTACTGCAACGGTGTCTCCCTCCTCAACTAATAGATTTGACACTGTTCCTGAAAAAGGAGAAGGAACTTCTGTATCTACCTTGTCTGTTGAGATCTCAACAATAGGGTCGTCTTCTTTAACTGTATCTCCAACTTTTACCAACCATTTCAATATAGTCCCTTCAGTAACCGTTTCCCCCAGCTGAGGCATTGTGACTATTTGACTCATCTCTTAATTTCCTAATTCTCTAATTGCATTAACCACTTTATCAATACTAGGAATAAACTCATCTTCTAAGACTGGAGCAAATGGAATATGTGTATTTGGTGAAGTAACCCTCTTTATTGGATTATCGAGATTCCAAAAACCTCTTTCAGCAACAATTGATGAGATTTCTGATGCTACAGACGAAAACGGAACATCCTCTTGAACTATGCATAGGTTTGATGTTTTTTCTACTGAAGACAATATTGTTTCAGAATCTAGTGGAACTATGGAACGCAAATCAATAACTTCTACAGATATCCCTTCATTACTTAAAACTTCAGCTGCTTCTTTTACTATATCTACCATTCCCGACCAAGAAACGACTGTAACATCCGAACCCTCTTTAAGGATTTTTGCACTACCTAAATCAACCTCGTATAAGCCTTTAGGAACTTCCATTTTTAATTCTGGTTTTCTGTAAAGTTTCTTATGCTCAAGAAACATTACAGGGTTCGGATCAAAAATTGATGCTATTAGTAAACCTTTTGCGTCATATGGATTAGAGGGAGCTACTACTTTGAGTCCTGGATGATGGGCAAGTAGTGATTCGGGGCTAATGGAGTGGAAAGGGCCTGATCTAGTTCCTGCACCTGTCGGACCTCTAACTACCATTGGAACCTGCTTCCCTGCTTTCCAATTATATTTTGCTGCTTCAGTAGTCAGTTGATCAAGTGCTGGATAAACAAAGTCAAAGAATTGTAATTCTACTATTGGCAATTTCCCTGCAAGTGCAGCTCCAACAGCAGCTCCAACAAAGCCTGCCTCAGAAATTGGGGTATCTATAACTCTATCCCCTCCATATTTTTCATACAAACCTTGTGTTGCTTTAAATGCTCCTCCAAATTCTCCTATGTCTTCCCCCATAAGAAAAACATCCTCGTTGTGAGACATGGCCTCATCCATAGCATTAGTAATTGCTTCAATGAAGTTCATTGTTTCTGATTCTTCCTCGCTATTACTAAAAACTGGTAAGGTACGTGAGGAAAATATATCTTCTATTTCTTCAGATGGATCTGGGTCAGGCTCATCTTTTGCCCAGTCTAAAGTTTCTTTAACTAGTTTTTGTATCTCTTCTTCAATTTTAATATAATCTTGTTCTTCAAATAATCCTTCTTCAACAAGAGATGCTTCAAACCGTAATAGAGGGTCCCTTTCCATCCAGTAACTTCTTACTTCCTCATTAACATAGTCTGCAGGATCGTGGCCTGCATGACCATAGTGCCTAAATGTGACAAGCTCCAATAGGGTTGGTCCACCCCCGCTTCTTGCATGTTCACATGCTTCATGAACTGCATCCATTACTGAATAGATGTCGTTTCCATCAATAACATAAGAAGGGATGCCGTATCCAGAAGCCCTATCAGAAACATTCTTGGAAGCAAACTCCGTTTCATTAGGAGTAGAGTAAGCATACTGATTGTTTTGGACTGTAAAGACAGTTGGTAAATTTAGAACAGCGGCCATATTAATTGCTTCATGCCAAGCACCTGTTGCTGTTGCACCTTCGCCACAATTAGCGACAGCAACAACTCCTGAGTTATCTTGTTTAGAAGCTAATGACCAACCAACTGCAACTGGACCCGAATCTGGAAGGGGTGAAGCAACCATCAGTGTCCCCTTATCTACTACTCCAAAATGGCTATTCCCATCACGGCCCTTTGAAGGACCTTCTTTTTTTCCATAAAAATTTAATGCTATCTCTTTTAAACTTACACCTCTCATCATCTGTACCCCTAGATCTCTATGGGTTCCTCCAAAAATATCTTGAGGCCCCATACCTGCCCCTATTCCTGCCATCGAAGCCTCCTGCCCAATGCCTGGGTAAACTGCTCCTGAAAGTTGGCCTCCTTTGTACATTTTTAATAGTCGATCTTCTAGTACTCTCTGAGTTTTCATAGAAATATATATCTCAGATAATTTTTCTTTCGAGAGTGATGCTGCGTAATCTTTTCTATTTATTGGCTCAACACCCATTAATGCAATCCCATCCCTGAAGCAGACATTAGTGCCTCTCCTACGGCTTCGCTCAAAGTTGGATGTGCATGAATAAAATCTGCTGCTTCTTTTGGTAAGACTTCCCAGCCAACCATATACATTAACTCATGAATTACTTCACCGGCAGCTGGTCCACAAACACTAGCCCCAACTATTGGACCGTCTTCTTCGTAAAAAACTTTAACTACTCCATTATTATCGTTCTGTATTATTGCTCTGCCAAGACCAACAAAGCTATGTTGAGCATTTGATATTTTTATATCTTTTTCTTTTGCATTCTCAGCATTGACCCCAACTTCAGCAAGTTCTGGTGAGGTATAGACAACATAAGGTATAGCATCATAGTTAATATCGGCTTTCTCCCCTGTAGCTATATGAGTAATAGCTGCAATTCCTTCTGCAAAGCCAACATGTGCAAGTTGAGGTGTCCCTTCTACAATGTCACCTGCTGCATAAATATTCGACACTGATGTTTGAAAGGAGTCAAGAGAGACTTTTACAAACCCATGATTTCTTTCAACCCCTACTTCATCTAAACCAATATTGTCTGTAAGAGGACTTCTTCCAATAGATATAAGAACAGAATCAAACTCTTCTACTGAATCATCAGAAAATGTAACTGTTTTCTTTTCTTTATCAACAGAAGTTATTGAGGTGCCTAATTTAAATTTTACACCCCTCTTTGAAAGCTGTTTTCGTAGTTCACCAGCTGTTCTTTTATCCATCCCAGGTAAGATTTCTTTCTCCAATTCAACAACTGTAGTCTCTGAATCTAGATCGATTAGAAAGCTTGCAAACTCACACCCTATTGCTCCTGCTCCAACAATGCATACTTTCTTTGGTGGCTCAACCCAATCTAAAGCTTCATCTGAAGAAATAATATAATCACCATCGTACTCAAATCCAGGAAGAGGCTTAGGTATAGACCCCGTCCCTAATAAGATATAATCGCTTTGAACTTTCTCTTCTTTACCATCTGGTTTATTTACAAGAACAGTTTTTTCATCAATTAACGATCCCCAACCTTCAATAATATTTACCTTCTTTGCTGAAAGTAGAGAAGAGAGGCCTCCTGTTAATTGCCCAACCACTTCCTTTCTCTTGTCAAAGGTTTTGTTCCAGTCATTAGATATTTTCTTTACATTGATTCCTAGTTCGTCTGCTTTGTTGAGTTCTCTATTTACTTCTGCAACATGAAGCCAATGTTTTGCTGGGATACATCCTCTATTGAGGCAAGTACCACCAATACCATCTGCCTCAATTAACGTTACATCAAGATTAAAGTGGCTTGCATATAAGGCCGACGCGTAACCTGCCGGACCTCCTCCTACTATTGTTATTTTTTTCAAAATGCCTCTTTCTAACTGGGATTACCAATTATTCAAGTCATAACTACATACAAATAAAGGGTTTCTTTATATATATGATCTCTGTTTCCCTTAGTACTAATTTACTAGGAGAAAAAAGAAATAGCTAACTATTAGGAGTAGGTAAATAGAATATGAGTTGATTTTTACAGTCAATATAGAGAATTTCAATAAACTATCAAAAGTATAGAATGTATGTAATGAAAACCCGACACTTAATTATTGCATCTCTAATTACTGGATTGATAATATTGATTGCTGGAGCAATATGGCTCTTAACATTCTGAAATTATGGAAGATAAAAATATTTCAACTGTCCCAATAGAGTCTCTGGGTGAAGGAATTTATCGCTTAATTGTCCCCCTCCCTTGGGCAAAGCCAGGGTTTGTAAATGTTTATTTAATTGAAGATCAAAATGAATTCATAATGATTGACTGTGGAGTAGCTGGAGATACAGAATTTAATGTTTTAACTAGCGCACTTAATGAACTAGGTCTTGTTTGGTCGAATATAAAAGTTCTTATAGGAACCCACTTACATACTGACCATATTGGATTATCACAGAAAATAAGAGAAGAGGGAGTTCTACTCGGGCTCTATGAGAACTCAGTTGAGCACATTGAAAAATATAATGACTGGAAATTAAGATTTAAAGACCTAGCAAATTATTCGAGAAGAGAGGGAGCACCTAAAGAGTTCCTTCAAGATATGAAAGATATAGAGACGCCTAAGTTCGCAGGAACTCTATCGACGCCTGATATTTTAATCAAAGATGGAAAGAGTCCAGATAAAACAACGGAAGGAAGACTACAAGCTATCTTCACACCTGGACATGACGCAAGCGAAGTTTCGTTCATAGACAATAAATCAAAAATACTTTTCTCTGGAGATCATATACTTCCAAAAATAACACCATTCGTCCCAGTAGAAAATGAAGATTCAAATACACTAGACGATTTCCTAAAATCTCTAGAAAAAGCTTTGCCTTTTGAGAAAACAATTATTGCCCCTGGCCATGGGGATATTATCCAAGAGCCAAATAAAAGAATAGAACAAATGATTCTCCATCATAAAAAAAGACTGGAGAGGGTCCTCAAGCTACTAAGTGAAGAAAGCTTTACCGGATGGGAAATGTGCAATAAACTCTTCCCAGAGAGGCTAGATATTATGAATAGACGTCTAGCTCTTCAAGAAACTCTTTCACATTTGCTATATCTCAAAAATAAGGGGAAGGTGATTCATCAAACTGATGGAGAATACTTCCTTTGGTCGAGAAAAGATTAATGTCAATTTGTGATAATTCATTTCATCAAATTAGAATATAATCCATGAGTATCACCTCACCCTGTATAAGTGTATGTGTAACTGATCCAAATAGTGACTTATGTTATGGGTGTGCAAGAACAACTAATGAAATAAAAAAATGGTCATCGTTTTCTGATGAAGAGAAATTAGCAACTATAGAAAAACAGAGAAGCAGAATGGACGGATGGCAATTAGAATCATTTGATAAGGCATATAAGCAAAAAGTTGAAACGGGATTAAGCCCTATAAAAGAACAGAAGATTCAAAATGAAGAATGACTCAGAATTCATAAATATCGATATCGAGTCTGGTGTTTGTACTGTAACAATGAACAGACTCGATAAAAAAAATGC
>CERB01006904.1_pt1 | contig 12048 bp, 7 predicted proteins | sample 356271 | NCBI WGS metagenome assembly CERB01 (sample SAMEA2621155, study PRJEB7988) | marine metagenome | isolation source: saline water (ENVO:00002010), including
TAGTATGTCAAGGTTTATTCTTCTACTAATCCTGTAACTCTACGACCACGCCTAGCAGCACCACCGACAGGAGCAAACCTAGATTCTTCTTCTCTCTCTAATCTTCGTATTTCTTCTATTTCTTCAGGACTTTGAAATACTGCTGCTTCTGTAAATTGTTCTAATGTAAATTGTTCAGGATCAGTTACGCCACCTCTAGTTTGTAATTCTTGTAATCTTGGTAATTCTGTTTGTGCAGTAGTAAATAACTGTCTAGCTTGTGCTTGTGATATACCAGCTCTTTGTAATCTCTGTGCAAAATCTCCTGATATTTGAAACCCTGCTCTAGCTGCTTCTCCACCAATCTGTGCAGTAGTTATTCTACCTGCAACTATTTCCTCTCCTACTGTTGGGTCTAATGCACCAACAAAGATAGCTTCTGGTGTAAGTTCTAATCCAAAATTTTCTCTATAAAACTCTGTAACTTCTGGTATGTTTTCTTGTATGCCTTGATACACAGCATCTACTCTCTGTGCAAATTCTCTAGCAGACACTTCACCCTCTATAAGCCCTGTAAATCTATCTGTTAGTAAATCTACTGATGTGTTTCTTGGAATACCATACTCTTGTAATGTACCTATGTAACTTTCTTTTAATCCTGTATAAGTTACTTCATCAAACTTAACTGTACCATCAGGTCTTTTGTTACCAGGAAATGCTATCTCATAAGCATCACTTCTTCTAACTTCTGCAATAGCTACTTGTGGGTCGCCTGTTCTTGCCCACTCACTAGCAAATATACTAAGAATATCAGGTGGCATATTAGGATATAAACTTTGTGCTAATTCAGCGTATGTTGCCATTATACATTAACTCCTAACTGGCTTACTGTACCTTGTCCTAATGCTTGTTGTAATGCTTGTGTTGCATCTGTTGTAACTTGTGTAATATTTTGTTCTAAACCTTTTTCTCTTAGTGTATTTTGTGCTTGTGCAAAGTCATTAGACTTAACCATTTCCTGCCACCAACCTTGTGTTTCATCTGCTGTCTGACCCCATACAGAAGTTGTTAAGTTTCTCCAAGGTCGTGCAATATCCTCATAAGTTAGTTCTGGATTTGTGTATGCATTAAACGCAGCAAGTCTTGATTGTTTTAAAGATTGTACTAACTGATCTTGATAATCTGGGTCATCTCTTAATCTACCTGCAATTTCTGCTGCTTCTTGGTCAGTTAATTTACCAAGAGTAGGTCCTAACCATTTGCCGTATAAATCTCTTACTTCTTTTTCTCTTTCTGTAGTTCTATCTACACCAGTCAAAGCAGTAGAAGATAAATAGTTTTCAAAACTTGAATCTCTTTTACCTGTAGCATATGGGTCAGCAAATAAACTAATTTGTTCTGTTGTATATGTCTGCGACCATTCTCCTGATACATACTTACCTGCAACCCAATTAATCAATGCTTCTGGTGCATTAGATACACCTGCTGCTTGTAATGAATTAGCAACTGCTATCTGTGCATCTGTTGTAAGTTGTGTTGCTGTTGATGGGTCAGAATAATAAGTTCTTAACCACTCTCTTTCAGTTTCATTGTGTGTTTGATACCAATTAGTTGTTTGCCACTCAGCATCTGTAACTGTTCTACCTTCTACAGCAGCTTCAGCTATTAATGAAATCATTTCTGGGTCTGTAATCCAAGGTGCTACTTGTGATTGTTCTGTAATTGTTTCTACAAAACTAGCAAATGGATTATCTATTTCTGCTGATAGTTGGTCAGTATTACCTGTAACTATTGCAATAGAATCAAAGAATGCTTGATCCATTGTTGCGTTAGGTTGTGGTGCTGTTTCTCCTTGTGTTAATAATCCTGCTGCAAACAAATCATTGTCTTTTAATTCGTATGCCATATAAATAGGATTACCTTCGTATATTTCACCTTGTGAACCAGGTACTTCATACACTATATAAAAATTACCACCCACATTCCATAACAAACCATTCTCTGGTACATTATTAAATTCTGTAAAAGCTGTATTTGTTATTTGTCCACTACCTGTAATTGGAGTAATAGGTGTAGTAGTTGTAGTAGGAGTTGTTTCATCAACTATTTCATCATCAACTATTTCATCATTATCTTCTACAACTAAATCTTCTTCTGTAATTTCATCTGTTGTTGTGCTTGTTACAGGTATTCCAGGTCCTTCTGCTACATCATTAAAACCTAAAGCATTTAAAAAAGTATCTCTTTCTAATTGACCACTTTCTGACAAAGTATTTAAAACACTTTTTTTCATTACTTCATCTAAAGCATTTTGAAACATTTGTGCTTCTTGTACACCTGTTGCTTCAGGTGGTACTTGTAATTTACCTACTTGTTTTTCTACTTCTATTATTTCTTTAGCAACATTTTGTACACTATTTAATAAATCTTTTTCTGTATAACCACTTGGTTTTGTTTGTGCTTGTGCTGTATTGACTAAACGATCTGCTAAATATTGTGCTTGTTGTATTTCACCTTGACTAAATTTTGTTGCACGACCTCTACCTGTCCTTTGTCTGTAAAGTTCTGTTGGAGATATTATGTCTTTAATACTTTTATTTGCACCTGCTTCTATTTTTTTAGCAGCGTAATAAAGTGCTAAATCTCCTACATAATTACTACCTTCAAATGACATTATAAAATCTTAGCTCCTGCACCACCACTACTTTTCTTAGGTTTTGTTTGTTCAAACATCTTTTCTTCTTGTACGCCTTTGCTTTCTAGGATTTTTTGTTTAACTTCATCTCTTTTCATATTAACAGTTTTTTTAGCTCGTTTAGCCAATTCCTCTCCATATGGCTCAAATTGTTGTTTTGCTCCAGTAGTAGCTGTTACACCTGTGCCTGGCAAAATAACATCTTCTCCTTCTTCTAAACTGTATGGTTTTAGTTTTTCAATAATTATATCAGTAGGCATAACTTTAGTACCTGTATCTAATACTGTATTAATAAATTCATAATCTATGTCGTATTCTTCTTTTTCTACAGGAGCAATACCATAAGGTGCTGTCATAGAATTAAACATATTGATTGCTGTATTATTAATTATTGTTGGAACTTCATCTATTTCATTAAATGCTACAGCAGCAGCCATTAATCCTATTACTCCAAATTCCCAAGCATCTACTGATTTTACAAGTAAACTACCAGGTTTTTTTAATTGTTTTATTTTTGTAGTAATTAAATTTTTCACACGATTTTTAACAACAGTTTCTAAAGGTAAGTTATCTACAAAACTTGCAGTTGTTCTACCTAAGTTATCTACCCAACTGTCAAAGACTAATGGATCGTTTAACTTAGCTGCACCCAGAGAACCACCAGGTGTGTCATCTACTTCATTTGTAGGTGTGTCTATGTTTTTTACAATGTCATCAAATGCTATTTTGTCATTTATTTGTTGTTGAATTTCTGGCAACCATTTGCCTTCAGGTGTCATTCCTAAATTTTCAAACCACCTTCTTGTACTATCTTCTAAAGATGCCTTGTAACTGCCACCAGGAAATATATTATTTATATATTTTATTTTTATTCGTTCAGGACTTAATTCAATAAATTGTTTATCAACATCTAGTACAACATCAAACATATCATCAAATTGTTTTGGACCTCTCCTAAAAGAAATGTTTAATGCGTGTTCGTGTATTTGTGCAGCAGGAGAAAAAGGTAAATTATTAGGAGTTATATTTTCAAAAGCACCTCCTGCTGAAACTTTAACTAAATACTCTACAAAATCATCTGTGTACCATCTGTTTCTAACATCTTCCATAAATATTAAATAAGGAGTTAATCTTTCACTTTCAGGTATATAACTATATATATCTACATTTGAATTATTAATACCTTTAGCGTCCATATCGTCCATAATTTCTTTGAATGCTGTGCCTTCTATAATTTTAAGTTCATCATCTCCATAACCTAATTGTCTTGCACCAACTTGTTGTTTAAGGACATCTTCATCAATAGGCAAATCTTCACTTGCAATAAATATTTTTTCTTTTTCTGCTTGTTCTATAAATTCTATTTCACTAGCATCATCTACTACATTTGTAGGTGTGTTTATATTAGATATGTCATCTGGTACTATATCTGATGCTACACCTTCAGGTGTATCTTCAATATCAATTAAATTTGTTGCACGATCTATTTGATTTGGTGTTGGTAGGTCTGCTGCAAAAGACAATTCTTCGTTTTTAGATATTTCTAACATTTTTAACATATCGGCTTTTTGTTTGTGACCTATAGAAGGATTTTCAGTAGTGTGAAATTTAAGCATATCAATTTTCTTTTCATAGTTACCTTCTTGTGTATTAATTAAAGGTATTTCGCCTTTTAATACATCGAGTCTTGTACTTCTATTTTGTGGATAAAATTCTTCTATATATGGATTTGCAAGAAAATTTCCTTGTTGTAAAAGAAAATTATCTTCTGGACCTAATATTGGATTCATTTCAATAACTAGCATAGGTTTATCTGTAGTTCTGGTATAACCAAATCCTGTAATAGTACCTGCTGCTGATTGAGAATCTACAATGTCTATTCTAAAACCTTTAACAATAGTTTTTTCTAACACATCTGTATCGCCTATAAAAACATCTTCTGTAACTAATGTAACAAGCAATCTTAAATCTTCTCTTAATACTTGACTTACATCTCTTACATCTATGTCATATACAACTTTATAATCATCTACCCACAAATCAGGAACAGGACTACCTGGACCAGGTTTTAAAAATTCTTCAGGAAATAATAAATGTCTGTCATCAAAATCTATGTCATCTAAAGCACTAAAAGTTGCGTCATCTGCAATAAATTCTTTCCCAAACAAATTTAATTTTTCAAATTTTTCTGTATATTTATTAGACAAATGTTTAATTAAACCATCTAGTGCTTGTTGTGCTTCTATAAATTCTTCTAAACTCACTCTATTCCCCTTTTAATAATATGACACCTGCATTCACAATAACTATCATCATCTAATTCACTATCGTAACCACAAAAATTACAGTAATAACTAGCCATTGTTTATTGCATCTAAGTATTGTTGAAATGCCTGTTCTACAGTTTGTGCGTATTGATTAACCTCTTGTACTGGATCTTGACCAATATCTCCTCTTAAGACTTGTGTTTTTACAACATTATCAGCAAAATCTCCTGCTTGTGCTGGAACTTGTGATTCAAAACTTGGTCGTATACCACCAGCATTTGCTTTAGTCATAGCATCTAATACTTGTGCAGCAAATACTCTTTGCATATCTTTTTGTTTAGCTATAACTGGTGGAGTTGGTGGACCTTTAACAGTTGAAGGTAAAGTAAATGTTTCCATTGGTACTTCCATTTTCATAAGTTCTTCGCCAATTTTAATATTCATTTCATCTACATATTCTTTAATATCTACACCATTAACATCTGCTTTAGAATAATCTATAGTTCCTGTTTCTACTAAATCCTTTGCCGTTCCATCACCTGCAAACCAAGCAACTGATACAGCGTCCCAAGAACCAAATTTATTAAAAAATTCTTGTACTTTATATTTAGCAACTGCATCTTGTGCTTTAGGATCATTTATATCTGCACCTTCATATCCTGCTTGTTCTGCCCAAGATTCTTGCGTTTCAGTTCCATACCAATTTATATCTAGTATTCCATACGCACCTAATGCTTGAACTCTAATAGGTTTACCAGTTACAATATCTGTAATTGTTGATGATTCGTGTTTTGCTTGATAATTACCAGAACTTTCTTGCATTTTTAATGCTTTTAAATATATATCTATTAATGCTGGGTTGCTATCATTGTTCATATCATTTTCCATAATACTACCTTGGAGCACCTGTGATGCTATTAAGAATGATACGATTAGTGGCTTGAATATCACGATTCGCACCTAACCTTTCTTGTTCTTTTGCTGTAATATTATCAAACTTTTCATATAATGCTGCTGTTGGAGATACTTCTGTTACCCCTGGCTCTACTTGTGGTGTTATGTGATTACCATAACTTCCTGCAAATAATTGTTCTTGTGTAACATCTACATCTAAATCTTCTTGTAATTGTTTTTGTAATTCAAATGCTTTTTGTGATTCTGCCATAAGCACATCACCTAATAATTTCATTTCATATGCTTTTGGATCACGATTTAGTTGTTGTCTAAATAATCCTTTTACTTGTTGTGTAACTGCATCATAATCAGGTGGTAAATATACTGCTTCAGGTTTTACAACTGTTGTTGGATTTTGAGAGTAATCAATTAATACTTCTTTCCACCTAGAACCATTTGCTTTTTGTTCTGGTGTAACACCTAATCTATTTGCTCTAGCAAGTATTACAGCAAAAGCTCTTTGTGTTTGTAAATCCCAATCACCAGGTCTAAAAGCACCTAGTTCTAATAAATTAGCATTTACTAAATCTGCCTGTATTCCTGCTATTTCTTCTGTTGATTTACCAGCAAATAAAGTTATATTATCTTCTTCTGTATAGAAATCAGTTCCACCTTGTGGTGGTACATACTCACTTGTAACACCTAAATAACTAGGACCTACACCAAAACCTGACATTACTGATGCTTCTGCTGCTGCAAAACTAGCATCTGTTGTTGCAAAATCTCCTATGTTTTGTTCAGGATTTGCTGCAAAGTCAGCATAAACACCTATTGCAGGATTTAAAGTCTTAGCTCTAAGTATTGCATTTTCTACAGTAGTTTCACCTCTAAGAAGTATCTCATCATCTTCAGATAACAATAATTGATTTTGACCTTCTATTTGTTCGTTATTAACTGTATCTAATATTTTTTTTAATCTGTCAATAAACTGTTCTACTGTCATTTGCCTAAACTTTCTATTAATGCCAAGTCTTGATATTCTTCTCTTAACTCTACTTCTAGTATATCTCTATACATAGCTTCAAACTCTGGATAACGCAAAATTAATTTGTCAGCTACACCTCTAAGATGTGTTCTAAATGGTAACAAAGATTTACTTCGTTTCCAACCTTCTTCGCTAAATCCTAGTTCTACACTCCTCTTTATTATTCTATCTCTTTCTTTAGCATATACAGCCCAAGCAACAGCAGTATCGTATTCTTTTATTTCATCTGCTACTTCATAAGTTACAGGATCAATCCAAGTATAAAGTTCTTCAATTATTTCTTCATTTTCTGGTTTATTCATAGATTGTGGTATTGCTCTACCATATCCCCAGTATTTAGACATTAACTCTTTTTGTTTGTTTGCTTTAGCTGTAGAAGCTACATTATCACTTCTGTTATGCAGTTCGTATTTACGCAAAAAGTTTTCGTACTCTACAGAACCAAGTAATTTATTTTTAGCTCTTAACCATTCTTCTGCTGTTCTTGGTTGTAAATCGCCATTAATTAAAGCATTGTAATAAGCATCATATGAAAACTCTGATTCATCTACAGGATTTAGATACCAAGCTGTGTTATCAAACTTTTCATATAACTCTTTGTTTTCTCTAGCCCAGTTAGCACCATCAACTGTCATAGGTCTTTTCTTAATACTTTGTGATTTAGAAGTAACTAAAGCAACAGGGTCTAAACCAAATCTCTCTATAAATATTGCAGTAGCTTCGCTATCATCTCCACCAACTGCTGTCTTAATATTTCTGTATTCATCTGCTAACTGTTCAAATAAATACAGTTTTCCATTTTCATCTGTCAATTCATACTCTGGTGTTGCAATACCAGAAGGACCTAGCAACTGTGATATACCTCTAATTAACATTATTTTCTTTGCATACTCTGATGCTTGGTCTAATGATATTTGTGCTGCTTCAGGGTTACTATCATTAGCAAGTCCTGCATATAACATAGCTTTATAAACATCAATAGTTGTATTTGCATATTGTCGTTTAGCTTCATCACTTTCTTGTACAAATGCCCTAGAAAATTTTGTAAGCCAAGATGGAGTAGGTATTGCTGTTCTACGCAAGTCTGCTAATGATCCAATTTTTGGTGGTGCAAAATCACCGAATATTAATGTTTGTAAAAATCCTTCTTCTTTAAGAAACGCTGATCCTCTTGAATTAAAATATGCTGCTGGTATTTGTATAACAGGACCAAAACCAGGTATTACATTAGCTGCTATGTTTACAGAACTAAGATACACAGGCATATTAACATTTACGCCACCTTCTTCTAAATCTTTAAAATACCATTTTTGTAATAATCCTTCACCAGGATAACCAAATACTTCTTGTCCATTTTTAGGGTTTTTATAAAAGAAACCTTTTTGTCCTGTTTCATCAAATACAGGATTTGGTTTTCTACCTGCTTCTATAACTTGTTGTACTCTACGTAAAGGTCTGCCTGTTTCTGCATTTATCAACCTTGCCCAAGTAGAAAATATTTCTACATATGCTTCACCAAAAGGAAATATTGATCTTGTTGCATTACCTAATCTTGATTTAGTTGTTATGTCATAAAGTAAATCTTTTGTTTTACCTAAAGCATCAGCAGAAGCTATTTGGTCAAATAATTTTATATCTGTAATTCCCTCTGCATTACCTTTTGCACTTGTTATTTGTTTGTAAAGTTTTTGTAATTCTTTTGGTCCTTTTGCTAAACCTGCTTCATTTGCTTGTTTAATAATTGCTTGTAAAACATCATCAGTTGCAAACTTTGCATTTTGTGCAACACTTTGCCAGTAAAAAGATTTAAAAGCAGGTGCTCTGGAAAGTTTATTAGTAGGCACAGCCATCAAGCTATTAAATAATTTATCTACAACTGCATTATATTTTTGTTCAATACCTGCTGTAATTTGCATTTCTCCTCTTACACTTGTTGGTAAAACATCATCAAATTCATTAAGAAAATCTTTAATTACATTTTTTTGATTTTTTACTAATCTTTCAGATATTGCATTGTAACTTTCTGTATCTAGTTCACCAGCCCAATACTTTGCTTTATCTATATCTGTTAAATTATCAAATTCTTTTTTAAGAAATCTTGCATCTTCACTACCAATAAAATCTAATAATCTTTTATCACCATCTTGTTTAATCCAATTAGCAGCTTTAGTAGCTTTATTTGCTTCTACTACACCACCAGCAGTAGCAGCTAAATTAGCGTTTATGTAATCTATAAATTCATCTGTTAATCCTCTATCTAATCCAGCACCATAAAATGGGTGGCTTTTAGATGCTGTAAGTTTTTGTATTTGATTATTTAGTGGAGATGTTTTATCAAATACTTCATTTTTAAACGCTTTTAATGCTGTTGCTTTTTCTGCTGTGTCATCTATCATTTGTATTTTTGCTAACCTTTTACTTACTGGGTCAAAATATAATTGCATAACATTTCTAAATGCTGACTGACCCCATTCACTACGATTAGCTACTTTATCAAAAGTAATCCATTGACTTGTTTTACCCCATTTTCTCCTTAATGATTTTAGACTTCCTACTTGTGAAGCAAGAGCATCTGTCATAGCTGCGTTATTTTCAAAAGATCCAAGTAGTCCTACTTCAGGATAAAAGAAACCTTTTTCTTTTTTAAACATACTTGCAATAAAAGATAAAGGGTGATTTATTCCTGTTGCTACACCTGCCGTAATCAAACGCAACTGTTCTTCTAAAATTACTCTTGTTGTCCAAGCAGGTCTAAGCAATACAAGTGGTTTCCATATAGTGCTGTAATAATTATCTAAAAATCTAGTAGTTACATCTCTTGGTAAATTGTCAATAATATTAGCTCCATATGATCCTAATTTACTGTTTAATATTTTTGTAGCTTTTACAACATCACGTGGATTTGGTAAATATATTTCTTGTGCTAATTGAGTTGTAACTGTTGGTCTAACTAAAAAATTTGCTTCTATACCATATTCTTTTTTTATCAAATCATTTATTGGTAATGCAACTCCTGAACTATCTTGATTGTATTTACCTAAAACATCTTTTGCTTCTTTTCCTTCATCAGAATAACTTGCCATAACTCTTGTTGCATCATCTATCCATTTTTGCGTTCTACTACCTGGTTTTGGTTTTAATACATCAGTAAGTTCTACACGCATTGTGTTTTCTAAAGTATCTACTAACAAGTTATTTACAGCAGTAACAGAATCTTTTTCATCTAATGCAACCATAGCTTTTGTCAAAAACTCTTTTCTTGTATCTACATTTTTACTTGCAAGACTTATAAAACGATTAAGTTGCACCATAGCACTATCTTTATCAGATACGACTATGCGTGGACCATATGCTTTTTCCATAGCTTTTGTAAGTATGTTTCCTTGTTTTATTTTTTTAGGAACATATCCTTTTGTTACTTCAAGTAATGTTGCATCATCTAATAAATTAGTAACTAAACTATTACCTACTTCATCAAAAGAACCAGGATTTGCTTTTTTAAGATTATTTAATTCATTTAAAAAACTATGACTTTTTATACCTTCTCTTGTACGAGATATTATTTCACTAGGATTATCTGCGTTTTCCCATAAAAACTCTTTAAATTTTCTACCATTATTACTTGCTAAAAATTTTTGTGTAGTAGGACCAAGTAATGTTTTTCTAACACCTTTAACTAATCCTGCTTGTTCAAAACTTTTTATTTCATCTATTGTTGTAAATACTTGCTTTCCTTTACGAACTTTACTTACACCTAATGTTGCAATAGCAGTAGGGTCTAAAAACAACTGGGCTGCTGCATCTATAACACCTGTAATAATGTTATATGCTTCTGTGCCTGGCTCTACAATTTTATCAAAAGGTTTAAAGAAATATCTACCAATAGTAACTGTTGGATCTAGTCCTGCTTCTTTAAATTTTTCTGCTCGTTCTCCAACAAACTGTACACCTTGTTCTGCTCTCTGTCGTGCAAGTTGATATACATTTTGGTCAAGAACATTGTTTAACACATACTCTCTAGCTTTCTGTGGATCAGTACCATTACTAATTAGGTTTTTGTATTCATCAGTTTCTTCTATATCTGTAATACCAGGAAGTATGCCTGTGCCTAACTCTGCACCAAATCCATCTTTTAGTAACGCAGCACCTAGTCCTGTGTATGTATTTTTTCTAGCTTCTTCGTGTGATTGACCTTGTTGTCTTGCTTCTAGGTATCTAACAAGTCTTGGTGCTCCACCTTCCCAAGCAGCTTGAAATCCAGCAAAAGCATATCTAAATGGTTCTTTAATTTTTTCTTTTGTTTTTTCCCACAATGATTGTTTAAGTGTGTTGTTAGGTTCTTGTTTTGCAAAATAATCTTTTAATAATATTTCTTGTACTTTAGGGTCATTAACATCTAAACCTAATTTAGTTAAACCAACTACAACAGATGGAGATAGGTTTGGATATTGTGTAACAAGATTTGAGGCATAATCTGCCTGTTCTTGTGTTACAGATACTTGTCTATTATATTTTCTTTTTGCCTGAACAACTTGGCTGTCATCATACAAGTCCTCATCATAAATACCATATGTGTTCATTGATCAATAAGGTTAAGTAAATAGCTATCACCTGTTAAGCGATACATCTCATAAATTATATCGTTTGTATTTTCTAAAGGTTCTTCTGCACCTGGACCAGCACCAAATGGTAATCCTGATGTAACAGGTTCACTTGGTCTTTGTGTCTGTGCAAACACATCTACTTCTGGCATACGCCTACGCATAGGTTGTGCTTGTGGCAAAGTATCTTTTGGAAGTGGTGCAGCTTTTTGTTGTTCTGTTAATGCTTGTTGTTCACCATATGCAACATCAGGCATTCTTCTAACAGCTTGTGTGTTATCTTGTGTATTTCTTGCTGGTGGTGGAACATTTAATGATCTTTTGTCAGTACCTTTGTTACTAGAACTCCTCGTTGCCATCTTGCTCCTCATCATCATAAAACATAAAAGTAGAACTTATAATCATATAGCCAAAAGGAAAAGCTAAAGGAGGCATTTGATCTTTAAACATTCTTGGTTGTAATCTTTCTGCTTCAAGCAATATATCATCACCAACTTCATCTACATCTCCAAGTGAGTTATGTACTATATCTGCAAAATCTCCGTTAAATGACATTATCCACCCATA
>CERB01048326.1_pt1 | contig 12035 bp, 8 predicted proteins | sample 356271 | NCBI WGS metagenome assembly CERB01 (sample SAMEA2621155, study PRJEB7988) | marine metagenome | isolation source: saline water (ENVO:00002010), including
AGATTTATGAGGATTGCTACTGGAGGTGGTAGAAAGGTATGGCAAATCGGTACTGAAGGTGCTATAGCAGACTTTATTATGTCTTCTTCTGAAGGACAGAATATGGCTAATTTAGCTCAAGAACATGCTCCTTGGTTACTTCCTGATTTGATGAACGCTTTAGCCGCTAGACCTGAAGATACATGGTATCAAGAACGGTTTAAAAGTGCTTTAGTTGGTACTGCTTTTAATTTCTTAGGTTATACTGTAGCTGGTATAAGTAAAGGAGGTTGGAAAGTTGGGCGTTGGCTTTTAAAAATGAAGCGTGAAGGTAAGGAGATCACAGAAGAGGTCTTGAAGAAAGGGGATGAAATCTTTAACATTGAAGTCAATAAGACTTTAAAAGAAGGTGCTGAAAGTGCTCAAGAAATGGGAGATCGTTTGTCTAAAATTAGGTATGATTCTGGAAAAGGTATCGACCCTAGATATACTAAAACAAATTATATATTTAAACATTTAGATGAAGCAGATCAACTTGAATATGCTAGGTTATTAGAGGGTAAAGAACCTTCAGACTGGTTTGTTGAGAATTTAAAGAAACGAGGCAAAGCTGACCTCACAGAGATTGAGGTTACAGACGAAGATGAGCTATGGAGAGAAGCTTTTAACAATCTTAGTGAAGATGATTTCTTAGATGTTAAAGGTATTATGAATATGCCTCAAAGAGTTTCTCTAAGAGAGTTAGCAATGAATGATTATTTCGAGCTTGCTCAGAAAATAGGAGGACGTGCGGGTGATGAATGGTTGCCTGTGTCTAATATGAGTCGTGTCCAACGTGCTGAAAACGCACTTAGAGAGACTGATGAGTTTGTTAATGCTGATAAATACCCTGATTATGATAAACAAACATATGAAGGTGGTATTGTAAAGTATGATAAAGTCGATGACAAGTATAAGGTACAAGCAGAAGAAATCCAAAAAGCTATTGATGAACGTCAGTGGAATTGGAAAGAAAATAAAAACGCTGAAACAGTCTTTAGAACTGTTGATGAACCTTATATAAGCCAAGCTGCCGCAGGTAATAAAGATTTATACGATATTTACAAAGAAGTTGCTGAAGATTTAGACCGTGTATCAATGGGTATGCGAGAAGATAATTTCCGCACCGATGTTGAAGTAGACATTGCAATGGCTACTCCATTCTTAGAACCTATTGAAAAGTTTATAGATGGTAAACCTATTGATCTTGTCAAGGAATACAAACGTATTTTAAGAACATTACGGAAAAGAGGTGCAGTTGGTCAGATAGACTATAAGTATCCTAGAGATCCTGGGGATCTTACTAAATCAGGACGTGTTAGAACTATTAATATAACAACTCCAGACCCATTAACAGTGAGATCAAATATGTTTGTTCTACACTCTCTTGGTAAATTTACAGCTCAATTAGCTAAAGGTACTTTAACAATTAACAATAAACTCCCAACTGCTCGTAACTGGGATATGTTTACTGATTTAATGAAAGTATTAATGATTGAGAATAAGAAATGGGGTTATAACTGGGGTAGAGGTGGTCAAGCTAGACAAGGAGGTATAGCAGCCTTATTTAGAGACTTAAGAAAACCACCTAAAGAAATTCTAAAAAATTTTCAGAAAGAAGCAGACGAGGTGATTGGTAATTTAAAAGAGTTATATAGATCAGGTGATATGGAAGCTGTAAACGATCTATTAACTATGGCTATAATAAGTGAAGGTAAAGTTAATTCTATCGCACAAATCCCAGAATACTTAGGTAAATACTTAAGAGGTGGAAGGATGCGAGATAAGAATGGTGAGCTTCAAAGAATTGATAGCCGTATTATACGTGAGACTTACCAGACTGTTATTAATTCCTTTTTAGGTCATCCTAAAACTGCAGTTAATTCCTTCTTTATGACGAATCTCCTTACTGTAGCTCGTGGTTTTGAATCATGGTATGGCATACATGGGCCTATTATAAAACAGTGGAGAAGAGGTGCCTTTAATGAAGATTCCTTGAAAGGTACTATGTACGAAGGTTTGGACTATGATGGTTTTAATAAAGTTAAAACTAGATTAATTGGTGTCCAATATTCTGCAATGATGAGAGCACAAAAAGAAGCTTGGAACATGTTTATCCGTAACTGGGAGATTAACATGAAGCCGCAACTTTTTGATATAGATATGAAACCTGTCTTAGACTCAGAAGGTAGAGAAATCTGGCGTATGCCTGATTATGGTAGTAGGTATGACGATGGTACTACGAGTAAGCAATGGAAAGAAATGTCAAAGATGTATGAAAAATACGGTACCCCTTTACAAAAAGGTGGTAAACTTTGGGTTGATACATTGTTTAATATAAATAAACTTCCTATAAGCCGTTGGAGTAGAAGTGCTTTAAACGCAGGTGATGCTTATGCTAGAACTATAATAGGTCGTATGCAGATGTCTGTCCGTGCTGCTGAAGAGGCTTTTAAGCTAGGTGTTGACCCAGATGATTTAGCTGAATTTGCTAAAGTTAATGATGAGATATTCCGTAAAGAAATATTCAGAAAAAATAAAGATGATGTTTGGGTTGTTAAAGATCCTAGAGCTAAAGATATAGCAGATGAAGCAACATTAATGCGACAGCTTGGTGAATTTCCTAAGCAATTACAATTCCTTGAACGGCACCCTTTGTTTCAAAGGTTCTTTGTTTTTATGAGGCCATCTCTTAATAACTTTGGTAATACTATTAACCGTACTCCTGTTAAGATGTTATTCCATCAATATGATGATATTGTAAGACGTGGGGACGGTACAGCATGGGGTATTGGTCCTGATGAAATACCTAGAGCACAAGATGAGTTGATAGGTAGAATAGCACTAGGATCAACTTTGGCGACTCTTCTGTATGGATATGGACGCACGGGTAATCTTATCGGTGATTTACCAAAAGACCAAGCAGATAGAGATCATTGGAGATCTCTTGGAATAGTACCTAACTCATTTGCAGTACCAAAACCTTGGAATCCTGTTACTCAAGCTAGAGGAGATAACGGATGGGTTTATATAAGCTTTGGTAGATCTGATATTGCTAGTACTTTATTTAGTTGGGTTGCTAATATTAGTTACTATGAAGGTGTTATTGGTCAGAAAGCATCAGATGAACAATTTGAAAAAATAAAGTGGTACACAGCTACTTTATTAGCTGATACAGGTTTCATCCAAAGTACTAAAGATATAATGAATCTATTAGATGGTACAAACGATAATGGAATAAATTTTGAAAGGGCACAAGCTAAATTACTCAGACCCAATCTTGGATTCCAAGGTCAGAGTAAGTTCTTAACAGATATGTTTGATAATACAAGAAAAGAATCTAATACTTTCTTAGAGTATGCTAGAGAACAGGATTTTCTATTTAGATCTAATATACCTAATGATTACGATGTTCTTGGTAAAACTCGTGGTAGAGGTAATGTAAAGCCTATAAGATATGGTCCACATAATTTTGTTGCACGTTTTTTACATACTGTTTCACCATTCCAAGTCACAATGACTGAAGGTGATTCTTTGAAACAAACTTTATATGATATTAGATTCCCTTTAGATTTAGAATATAGTAGTTTAGGTGGTGTCCAATTAAATTCTCAAGAAAAATCTGATTTAAAATTAGTTTTGGCTGAAGATAAACAGCTTAGATCTGATTTAGAAAGACTAATTAATAGTGAAAATTGGCAAACAAATTTAAAACAATATAAAGAGTTAGGGAAGAAAAGAACAGATGGTTGGGATGTTGCACAAGATAGTATTACGCAAGAAGTACGTGATGTCTTTACAGCTGCTAAAGAACGTGCAGTAACCACACTAAAAGATAAAGAACGCTTCCCTGAATACAATAATAATAGCCCTGAATCTTTATTTAATCGTATTTATGTTAGAGACTTACAAAAAGACGCAGCAAGTACTAATGACCCTGAGCTTAAAAAAAGCTTTTATGATCAAATAGAAAAAATAAGGTTATACGGCACAACTGGAGTCGCTCCACAATAGGCACCATTCCTATTACATTGATTATCAATGGCAGTCAAAACTAAACATACATTCCCAGCCGCTAATGGTAGTACATTAGCCTTTAGTGGTCACGGAATAGAACTGAATAACTTAGATGATCTTGATGTATATGTAACATTGTCAGGTGGGACTAGGGTATTGATGTCACGTTCAGCGACAGATACTACTTCAACTAGCTCTCACCCACAATATAACGATACAACTGGATTATATTTCCCTCCCGTAGCGGTGGGCACACAACTTTATAACTATCAATTATCCACAGCCAATGATACCATTACGTTTAACCAGAATATCCCTAATTTAGGTGTAGTTTCTGTTGAACGTAGGACCAGAGATGGCTCTGGAGAATACACAACCTTTGCTGGAGGTAGTACTCTTAGAGCTGTTGACTTAAATGCAGCAAATAAAGAATCAAATTTTACAGCACAAGAGGCTAGAAACAAATCTTTCGATCTAGAAAGACAAGTATTTAGTCATGGAGATGGTAACTTTAGGATATTAGAAGATAAATCAATTATCTTTGAAGGTGCTACAGATAATGCACATGAGACTACCCTTACAGTTGCTGACCCTACGGCTGATAGAACTATTACATTCCCAGATAGAACTGGTACAGTAATAACGTCAGCGGATTCAGAGACTGTAACATCTACAATGATTGCTGATGGCACCATACAAAGAGGTGACCTAGCAGGAGATCTTATAGATGGGACAAAAATCGAAAATGATGCAGTCGATTCTGAGCATATTGCTGCTGATTCTTTGGATACTGAGCACTATGCACCAGCTTCGGTAGACGCAACAGCTTTAGGTTCAAACTCTGTAACAACAGGTAAGATATTAAATAATAATGTCACAATGGATAAGCTTGGTAGTGGTACACTACCTAGTGATATTGTTGTTAATGAAGATAACCTAGCTGCAAACTCAGTAGGTTCTTCTGAATTAGCTAATAATGCTGTAGATACAGCTGCTATCCAAGATAATGCAGTAACAGCAGATAAAATAGCAGATGAAGTCATTGTACTTACCAGTGAACATGCTGCTTCAACACCAAACGATGTTAGTTTCTTTACTACTTCCGCTTCTGATGCGAGGTATTTTAGACAGGACTCTACAGAAACTATCTCAAGTGGAGATACGTGGTCTAGTTCTGACAGTCGTATAGCAACTACAGCTGCAATTGATGCACAGATTGCTAATCTTGTAGATGAAGTTGGTGGATTTGTTGCAATTAATGATGAAGGTAGTTTCCCTAATGCACATCCTGATATAAAGAATGATGCAGGTACTATTGTTAGTATTATGGCTCTTGGTACTGCTATTACTACAGGGTCTGGGGTAACTTCTCACACATTAGCGAATGGTAGAAATGATAACGGTGCAGTTGTTATAAACGGTTTAACAGCAAGTACTACTTACCCAGCTGGGTTTGGTATGCTTGTAATGACAACCACTACAGCACATACATATACATTCCATAGGTTAGTACCAAAAGCTACTGAAGTAAATACTGTAGCAAGTAATATTTCTAATGTTAATACTGTTGCAGGTATTTCTAGCAATGTAACTACAGTTGCTGGTATATCTTCTGATGTCACAGCTGTAGCAGCTGATGCTACCGATATAGGTGCTGTAGCAGCTAAAGCTACTGAGATTGGACGTTTGGGTACAGCTGATGCTGTGGCTGACTTAAATACTTTAGGTACAGCTGATGTTGTAGCAGACTTAAACACTCTAGGTACAGCGGATGTTGTAGCAGATATGAACACGTTAGGTACAGCTGATGTTGTATCAGACATGAACACATTGGCTACTACGTCAAACGTAAACAATATGAATACCGTTGCGGGTTCTATTGCTAATGTTAACACGACAGCCACTAATATAACTCATGTTAATAATTGTTCATCTAATATAAGTTCAGTACACAACTACGCTGATTTATATCAGGTAGGAACCTCTGCACCAACCACAAGAGCCGATGCTAGTGCTTTAGAAGCTGGTGATATGTGGTTTGATAGTTCTTCTAATAAAGAACTTAAGGTACATAATGGTACAGCTTTTCAGTTAGTCACACCTTCTCAGGGTGTTCTAGATGATATAGCTATTGTGTCTGGTAATATCACATTTACAGAAGATTTAGGACTTATTACTGGTGCTTTAACTACAGGAACAGGTAATAGTATAGAAACTTGTGCAGATAATATAGCAAAAATACAAGCATTAGGTGCTTCTGCTGTAGTAGATGACATGGCTTTATTAGCCACAACAGACTGTGTAGCTGATATGGCTATCTTAGGTACAGCTGATGTAGTATCAGATCTGAATACTTTAGCTACGGCTGATGTAGTATCTGATATGAACACCCTAGCTGTAACAGATGTTGTTAATGATATGAATACGCTGGCTACTACCAGTAATGTCAACAATATGAACACAGTTGCTGGTATTTCTAGCAATGTGACAACGGTGGCGGGGATTTCTGCAAACGTAACGACAGCAGCTAATAATAATGCAAATATAACAACGGTAGCAGGTAATAATACTAATATAAATACAGTTGCAGGTAATAATTCTAACATCTCAACAGTAGCTGGAGTTAGCGGAAACGTGACAACAGTAGCTGGAATAGCATCAAATGTCACTACAGCTGCAACAAATAACGCTAATATCACAACTGTAGCTGGTTCTATAGCTAATGTTAATACTACAGCAGGTGCTATTGGAAATGTTAACAATGTAGGTAATAATATAGCTAGTGTCAACACTGTATCTGGTCAAATTGCTAACGTAAACCGTTATGCAGATGAATATACTATAGCTTCTTCTACTCCAGGAAGTCCTTCTGAAGGTGATCTTTGGTATAATAGTACAGGCAACACTTTAAACTATTATAATGGTAGTTCATGGGTTGGTATATCTCCAGGAATTGCAGCGATTGTATCTGATTCCTCCCCTCAATTAGGTGGGCATCTAAACGCTAACAGTAAAAATATAACAAATGGTGCTGCATTTACAGCAACAACTTTTAATGGTGACTTAAACGGAACTATTAACACAGCAACAACTGCTGCAACACAGTCTACAGGAGACAACACAACTAAGGTTGCTACCACAGCGTTTGTAAAAGCAGCTATTGATGCGTTAGTAGACTCTGCTCCAGGAACATTAAATACATTAAATGAGTTAGCAGCAGCTCTAGGGGATGACTCTAACTATGCTGCAACAACTACAGCAGCTTTAAATGCTAAAGCACCTCTTGCAAGTCCTACATTCACAGGTACTGTAACAGCTGGGACGATTGATGGTACAAACTTACAACTCGACTTCGGAACTCTATAAATGGCAAAATTATTAAAACTCAGAAGAGGTACAACCTCACAACATAGTAGTTTCACAGGAGCCGAAGGTGAAGTTACTGTTGATACCGATAAGGAATCACTTGTCGTACATAATGGCTCAAATGCTGGTGGTTACCCTCTTGCTAGGGAAGATATGTCTAATGTGTCTAGTGCTAGTATAGCTGGAAGATTAGCTACAGATTCTATAGCACCTGCTAAAATTGGTGCTGGTTCTTTACCAACAGACGTAACAATAGTTACTGACAACCTAGGTAATGAAGCAGTAACAAATGCAAAATTAGGTGATCTTTCAATTAATAATGCAAAAGTAGCTGCAAATGCTGCAATAGCTTATTCAAAACTTGCAGACATTTCAGCGAATAGGGTCTTAGGTCGTTCAAATGCGGGGTCAGTAGAAGCGACTCAAGTTCAGACGGGCATGATGGCTGATGGGGCTGTAACAGGTGCAAAAATAGCCGATGATGCAGTTACTTATGCAAAGATGCAAAACACTGCTAATGGTGCAAGATTATTAGGAAAAGTAAGTTCGGGTGGTGGAGAGATACAAGAACAAACAAAAGCAGAGGTGCTAACTTTTTTAAATGTAGAAGATGGTGCTACAGCAGATCAAACTGCTTCTGAGATTCTTACAGCTATTAAAACTGTAGATGGTACTGGCAGTGGCTTAGATGCTGATACTTTAGATGGTAAACAGGATACAGACTTCTTAAGAGCTAATTCTGGCGGTGGTGCTGCTTCTTATAACGCAACTGCAGACATCACCTTTAGCGGTGGTGGTGGTGCAGCTACTATTGCTGCTAATAGTGATATTAGTTTTACAACTGGAGACTGGACAGGAAATCACTGTAAAATTCAACATCATGGTGATAAATTATATATTATTGGTGGGTCAGACGGAATAAGGTTACGAGAAGGTGGAACAGATAGATGGATTATGGATGGTTCTGGGCATTTTCTACCGAACTCAGATAGTACTTATAACATTGGTGCAAACGGTACAAGAGTTGCTAACGGTTACTTCGATACTCTCTATGGAGATGGATCTAATCTAACAGGAGTTCAACCGTTCCCCAGTGGAACCAAGATGATCTTCCAACAGTCAGCTGCCCCTACAGGGTGGACAAAGATAACATCTAGTGTAGATAACAAAGCACTTAGACTTGTATCAGGTAATGTTGGAAGTGGTGGTAACACAGGATTTACAACAGCATTTGCTAGTTATACACCAGCTGGTAACGTAGGTGCTTCAGGTAACTCTACTGCATCGTTCTCTGCAAACGCAACTTCAGGAAACTCTACGGCAACTACAGGTAATGCTGGTGCAACAAATACAGGAAACTCGGCTCCAAGTACAAGTAGCGTCTCAACAAGTGGTAACGTAAATAACCATACGTTATCTACTAACCAAATGCCTAGCCACAGCCATAACACAGGTTATGGTCAACGAGATGATTACGGTAACCACGGTGATTTCAGACCACAGGGTAGACAGGGACAAAACTGGTACGGTGGTAGTGTCACTAACTACTCTTCTGGTAATACTGGAGGCGGTGGTTCTCACTCACACGGTTTCTCTGGATCTAGCCATAGTCATAACGTAAATAATCATACTCATAGTATTTCTCAACATACTCATAACGTAAACAACCATACTCACAGTGTATCCGTCAGCGGTAACACAGGAAACCACACCCATAATGCTGGTTCATTCTCTGGTAGTGCTAGAGATTTCGCTGTAACATACATTGATGTTATTGTCGCATCTAAAGATTAATTATGCAAGTTAAGCCTGGAAAATTATGTCCGCTAATTGGTGAGGATTGTAGAGAACTAGAATGTTCTTGGTTCACTCAAATCCGAGGCCAAAACCCACAAACAGGCGAAGACATAGATGAATGGGGATGTGCAGTCACTTGGCTGCCATTCCTATTAATAGAGAACTCACAAATGCAAAGACAAACTGGAGCTGCTGTAGAAACATTTAGAAATGAATCAGTAAATCAGCAAGAAACCAATAGAGCTATGTTTGCTCTTATGCAAAAACCCCCTAACATTATTGAAGCAAATGGCGATTAAACAAGTCACTGTAGTTGTACCTGACAAACAAGTTACGATTGACGGTGAAGGTTATATAATCAATCCTTGGAGTTTTTCAGATGACAACATCTGGGCTATCCAATGGAATGAGACAGAAAAAAGAGGTGACATTGAACCTAATCCACATGGTGATAATGAAGTGCTTGAAGCTAAAGACTATGACGGTAAGGTTAAGCCTTATGTAGATGCATGGACAAAAGCTAAAGAAGCTGTTGTAGAGGCAGACATTAAATCAAAGCACACCAAAGAAGAACAGCATAAAGCTAGAAAAGATGCTGAAGCTATAGGAAAACTTCCTAGATTACCTTCTTGGCATTATGTAGACGGCTAAATGAAAAGCTATAAAATGGAAAAATTGTTTCCAGTTCCACTTTATATAGGCGACGTTGACAACTTTGACCAAATTCAATCCGAAATACAAGTAGGTATTGATAATACAAATTTCCGATTTAAAGAAGAATGGGGCAGTACTCACGAGTTTTCTGACCCTACTTTTCACGAGAACTTTCTTTTAAAGCATAATTGCCAAAGTTTTCTTAATGAACTACCTATACATCTTGAAAGGTATATGCAAAAACAATTACCTATGAAAGGTGCGTGGGCAGCACGGTTTAGGAAACATATGTATGGTCATATCCATGATCATTTTCCTCATTCTGTAGCAGGTGTTTATTATTTCAAAACAGAAGGGAGCGATGGTAAATTATTCTTTAGATCAGATTTAAAATACTATGGGAGACAATATATAACCCCCAGAGAGGGTATGTTATTACTGTTTCCTGGGTCATTGAAACATGGCATCACGACTAATACAACAGATATTGATAGGATCAGTATTTCATTTGATCTTGGATATGAATAATGAGAGTACCTTCAGTTAATTTGCCAGAAGGTTTTGGTTTACCTAAAGGTTTACTTATACCACAGGCAGAACTGAAGCCTCCTAAAGCAAATATACCTGCTTTTCCAGCTATAGTTGTTCCTCCTACAGATTTACGACCACCACTGGGGGTTGAACCTGAATCTACAGAACAACCTGAACCACCCAAACTGAATATTCCTGTATTGGATATCGAGATGCCAATACCTGAGACAGCTGTAGTTGTTACAGCAGTTACTACAGCAGTAGTAGCAGTGGCTACAACTAGCGTTACTCAGTCTTTATTTGAACCAATCAAAAAGAAGGTACAGAAATTCCTACAAGGTAAAGTCAATAAATGGAAGGAAAACAGGAAGAAAAAAAAGGACTCCTCGGAAAGCTCAAAGACGCAGCAGAGGATCAAGAACACCAAATCCAAATCTTAGGTACATTTGTCCGTCTGGGAGTTGTGGTTTGGAGTGGATTCATCATTACGATGAACTACGTAGAAATACCTATGGTCAAGAAATCTGGCAACAGTGATATAACTTTCGTAGCTTCGGTGTTTACGGGAGCACTTGCGACTTTTGGCTTGACCACTGGAAATAATAACAAAAACAAAGGTCCAGTAAACTGCCCTATGGTTAAGAAAAAAGACGAATGAAAAAGTTATGTTTATTTCTCATACTGATGGCACCCACGGTAGCGAGAGCAGAATTAGTGACCCCAAATTTCACACAGGGTTCTATGCAATCGACCACGACCACCACACAAACAATTACCGAGACTATCGACCACGAACTATTTGGAGGAGCTTACTCTAAATGGACTGGCGAAAATATAACCCCTTCAGCAGACGTTTCTGGAAGTGGAACTACATTCTCAGTAACAACAGCTGGAGATCCTTTCACTCTGGAGATAACAACCAGAGCAGCTGGGGCTATAGTCGAGACAATAGACATAGACAGAAGTATTACAACAAACGCTACTACTACGTCCTTATCAGTCTTCTCACAATAGGCAGCCCCTCACTAGCTAGTGAACCAGAGGTACAAAATACCTCAAATCCAGTTGCAGCTGCGACAGGTAATGTAACCAATCAAGCGGTACAATTCCAAAATAATGGAGCACCGTCTAGGCAGCATTATGGTCCTAATATAAGTTGTAACGGTTCTACTATGACGTTTAGCCCGTTTTATATGGGTAATAACACACAGCCACATGATCCTGAAGCTTACGTAGAGAATGAGAACTATGGTTTTCAAATTAACTTTATGATACCTTTAGATAAACGTGGTTTAAAACAATGTAGACGCATAGCAGCAAGACAAGAAGAAAAGATGCGTTTAGATTATGAGTTAGTCAGAGCACTTAAATGTGCTGAGTTACAGCAAAAGGGTTTTATGATTCATCCTAAATCCCCTTTTTATACTATGTGTTCTGACATTGTATCTATCGCTTCTTACCTTAAACAAATAAACCCACCCAAGGAAAAACCTTGGTATAAACCTTTTTAATATGACCTACGCTAACAAAAGTGCAAAAGAACTAAAAGCTGAGAAAGCAGCAGCAAAAAAGTCCACTAAAAAAACTACTAAGAAATGATCGTACTAATTAAGCCTATCCTTTTCGCCTTTTTAAAGTCCAAAGCAGTTAAA
>CERB01068736.1_pt1 | contig 11999 bp, 14 predicted proteins | sample 356271 | NCBI WGS metagenome assembly CERB01 (sample SAMEA2621155, study PRJEB7988) | marine metagenome | isolation source: saline water (ENVO:00002010), including
CATCATGGCACATGGTGGCCCAAGGCCAAATTCTGGGCGAAAAAAAGGTAGCAAAAACGTCAAATCAATTGAGATAGCTAACCGTTGTGCAGAAGAGGGAATAACGCCTTTAGAATATATGCTCAACATTATGCGTGATCCTACACAAGAATTTGACACACGTATGGATGCGGCGAAATCAGCCGCGCCATATATACATCCTAAGTTGGCATCCGTAGAACAGAAGGTAGAAGCAGAGGTAAACGGTTCAATATATGAATGGCTCACAAGATCAGTGGCAGACGTTGGGCAAAGCGTGGTCGCAGAACCCGACGATGTTCGTCGAGCAGGCTCTGGGAGTGACCCCAGAGAAATGGCAAGCGGAAGCACTGACGGCGTTATGCACTGAAGATAGGTTAGCAATAAGATCAGGTCATGGCGTAGGCAAGTCGGCGTTTGCGGCGTGGTCAATACTCTGGTGGCTTTATACACGTAGCCCATCCAAGTGCGCGGTAACGGCCCCAACAGCGCACCAATTGCAAGATATATTATGGGCAGAGTTGGCAACATGGCATCGCAAAATGCCGACAGAGTTAAAAGACTTGTTTGAGTTAACCGCAACTAGGTTTTATCTGAAAAGCAAACCTGATAACGCTTTTGCTGTGGCGCGAACTGCAACAAGTGGCGAAGCTTTCCAAGGTTTTCATTCGGACAATATGTTGTTTGTTGTTGATGAGGCCAGTGGCGTAGAAGAAATCATCTACGAGGTAGGGCAAGGCGCAATGAGTACGAAAGGCGCAGTCAGCTTAATGCTTGGCAACCCTACGCGAACATCAGGATATTTTTACGAAGCGTTTCATTCACGTCGAGCAAGTTGGTGGACAAAGCGTGTTAGCTGTGCTGATAGCACAAGGGTTGATCCTAGCTTTATAGAAGAGATGAAGGGCAAATATGGCGTTGACAGCGCAATCTATGCCGTCAGGGTGCTTGGAGACTTTCCAGAGCAGTCAGATGACGCAATTATAGCTTTATCTCTTTGTGAGTCAGCTATACGCCGAGATGTAGAGCCATTAGAGGGTCAGCCAACATGGGGGCTAGACGTGGCAAGGTTTGGTGATGACGCAACTGCATTAGCAAAGCGTCAAAGAAATGTGATGTTAGAGCCAGTGAAAAGCTGGCGTAATAAATCAGTTACACAAGTGGCTGGCATAGTGATAGACGAATATTTGCAAACGCCTTCATCAGAGCGCCCAGCAAAGATATTGATTGACTCGATAGGTGTAGGCAGTGGCGTGGTGGACATACTGCAAGATGAAGACTTGCCAGCTATTGGGATTAACGTGGCAGAAAGCCCAAGTGTCAGGGCCAGATATATGAGGCTACGTGATGAGTTGTGGTTCAAGGGCCGTGAATGGTTAGAGGCTAGAGACTGCAAGATGATCGATGACCCGGATTTAATTGGTGAGCTAACAGCCCCACGTTATGCAATGACAGCAAGCGGCAAAATACAAGTCGAACCCAAAGATAAAACAAAGCAACGTTTGGGTGGCTCACCAGACTTGGCAGACGCATTTTTGCTTACTTTTGCATCGCCAGATCATCGTATGAGCGAGGATCATTATTATGAAACTGACTATTACGAGGATAGTTAAATGTCATATCATAAAAAGAAAAAAGGGGGCAAAAAGAAATGACAACCATTTCCTTTAAATCTCTTGTGTTAGAGGCTGACAGAGATTTCTACGAAAAAGCTTACTACCCTTGGGTCTACAAGTTTGGCAAGCCGTCAGACACATTCGGCGCGGATCAATCCGGGCGCTATTTTGTGCAAGGTGAGCCACGTGCAGGGCAAAAGTATGGATGGAAGTGAAAACGTCACAATCTATCGTGATGTAGACGGCGTACCCACGCCAACCGAAATGAATATGGCGTCAAGGGCGGCGTCACAGCTTGACAAACACTATAAGGGCTACAGATGGCAAGTAGCAGTGCGAGGCGCTGTCGCTATCGTGCGTAACCCAGCATTGAGCGCAGACATGGGTTATTTTATAAATTTGAACGATCCTAGCGTCACATTTGAGGATGCTATTATGAGGGCTGGCGGTGAAATACTAGAGCGCCATAATTTGCGTCGGGGCAATGTAGATTTAACGTCTTATGCTGAAGAAGCCAGCAAGAGTCCTTGGTAGGGAAGAAAAAATGCGTATTACAGACGGTTCAGCCGACTCAAAGCTTATGGATTATGAGGTAGACGATAATGGCGAAGGGGTATCGCCAGAAGACGATACTGATTGGCTGGAACTAAGCCGTGGGTGTTACGACAATGCTGTTGATTACGTGCAAGCCGCCCACAGGGATGATTGGGAGCGAAACCTAAATCTGTTCAATAACGAACATCCTTCTGGCTCAAAATACAACTCTGACGCATTTAAACGCCGTTCCCGGCTCTTTAGACCGAAAGTCAGGTCTTATGTGCGGAAGAATGAAGCAGTTACTGCACAAGCCTTTTTCAGCACAAATGACGTGGTTAATATATCGCCACAAAACGACAATGACCCTAACCAGCTAGCGTCAGCCGGGATTATGCAGGAGTTGCTGAACTACCGACTGCAAAAGACCATTCCTTGGTTTAGATTTTTAATAGGCGCAAGACAGACAGCCGACATTTACGGAATAACCGCTTGTAAAATCTATTGGCATTACGCAGAGGCCGAAGACGGCAAAGAAGTTGCAACTGACGAAAATGATATGCCGATTATTAAAGAGGACGGCAATTTAGACGTTCAGCCTAAAATGGCAGTCATTAAAGATGAGCCTGTTATAGAGCCGATAGAGCCAGAGAACGTATTGTTTGACCCAGCGTCTGATTGGCTAGACCCTGTTGGCAGTAGTCCGTATCTTATAATCAGACGGCCCATGTTTGCAATTGACGTTAAGCAGATGATGGTTGACGCTGACCCAAAGACAGGCCAGCCAGCATGGAAAGAGCTTGACGATGCAACGCTACAGCAAGGCAAGGAAGAAGACGCCGCCGACCTAGACGATGCACGTAATATGTTTGACGGGCCAAGCCGACGTGACACAGATGCGCCAATTGATGATTACGAGGTGGTTTTTGTTCACGAAAACTTTGTAAAGCGAGGGGATCAAGACTACCACTACTACACGCTGGCAACTGTAGCCATGCTAACTGATCCAACCCCCGTTGAGGAAGTGTATCTGCACTGCAAAAACGGCAATAGGCCAGTGGTTGTAGGTTATTCAAATATTGAAGCGTTCAAGCCATATCCATCAAGCCGTGTGGAAATGCTGGGGCCACTACAGCAAGAGTCAAACGACTTGGCAAACCTACGCATGGACGCACTGAAATTCAGTTTAACGCCAATGGTTAAAGTGAGGCGAGGCAACAAGGCGCTTGTTCCGGCATTGGTAAACAGGTCACCGGGTAAAGTTATCACAATGGATGACCCGGGAACCGACGTGGTTGAGATGTCTCCACCGCCAGTTAACAGTCAGGCTTATGCAGAGCAAGACAGGATAAACCTAGATTTTGACGAACTGGCTGGCAACTTTAACAACAGCAGTATTCAGTCTAACCGCCGTATGAATGAAACGGTTGGCGGTATGGCAATGCTGTCAGGCCAGAGCAACACACTAATGGAATATGACTTGCGTGTATTCAGTGAGTCGTTTGTTGAACCTGTATTGCGTCAGATGGTGCATTTAGAACAGGCATATGAGACTGACAGTGTTGTGTTGGCATTGGCAGCTGAAAAGGCCGACTTGTTTCAGAAGTACGGCATCAACCAAATCACTGATGATTTGTTGCAGGGCGAATTAACGGTAAATGTAAACGTGGGCATTGGTGGCACAGACCCATTAATGCAAGGTCGCAAGTTTGCTCTTGCCATGCAAACGTTTGGTCAGCTTGTATCGCCACTGGTGCAACTGTATGGGCCTAATGTATTAGAAACGTCAGGCGTGGAAGCAATAGCATCAGAGATATTCGGCAAGGCTGGGTACAAGGACGGTCAGCGTTTCTTAAACTTTAAAGACGGTCAGGGCGAAGACCCACGCATACAGCAACTGCAAGCGCAGTTGGGCCAGATGGGTCAGATTATCCAACAGCTACAGGGCCAAGTGAAAGACAAGAACATAGATCGACAGCTTAAACTTGCAGAAGCGCAGATGAAGGGTCAGATGGACGCACAGAAAGCGCAAATGGATGTTGAGGGCAAGGCCGCCCTTGCGGAGCAGGGATTTAAGCTTGATCTAGCCAGAGCGCGATTGATGCCTAATGCAAGCAACGTCAATGTCATGTAATGGTCGATTTGCCGCCAGTTGCAAGGGTGCAACCTAGACAATTAATAGCTTATGACACTGCTGGGCAAGTGCCGGTGGCGCAACCGCAAGGCGGTGGTCAGTTAGTGCCGTTGTTGCAAGCAGTTATGCAAGGTGGTCAAACAGTTGCAGAAGGTTTTAGTTTGCCAGAGATGATGGCGCAGTATGCGAGGGCAACAGACCCAGTTGCTAGTCAGAATATGTCAGGGTTAGAGCGTTTGTTTGCAACTAATCCAGCAATAAATACAATGGCAGGGAGCCTCTTTGGTAGGTTGCCACAGGGCGCGGTGCTTGGGTCAAGTGCGTTGAGAAGACAAGGTGATAATGCGTTGCCAGAGGTTGAAGAGGCAATAACTAACCCTATGATCGTTCAACACAACATTACACCGCAAGGGTTACGCATTGTTGACGAAATTGGTGGATTGCCCATGCCGTCTTTAGCAATAACAAGGGCAGACGAACCGTTAACAGATTTTGGTGAAATTAGTTTAGTTGCAGATAGAAATATGGCAACACCGTCTACACAAAATTTTGTTTACCCAGCCGATGCTTACACAGGACGGCAACCGCAAGTATTTTATAACAACTTTGTAGACGAAGAAAAAGCATTTGACGCAATCAGGAATGATCCGATGCTAGGTCATTTGCAGGATGTAGATTATTTTCATAATATGTACGACTCAATAAGTGAAGCTGATTTGCCTTTAAAAACAATTCAAGCCGCTGTTGATCGTAAAGGTTTTAATCCAAAAGATTACAACACATTTTATGAACTAAAACAGGCCGCTTCTAAAGCGTTAGGCGAAGATAGATTTAACTCCGAATTGACTAATCAATATGATGGTTTGAGTAAATACGGAACACTCAAAAAACAAATATTACCAAAAGGCGGCGTTTTCACAGCATCAGGGAAAAGAAGAAAATTTCCAGAATATACGTTAGATGAAGCTGTGAAACGTATGAAAAGCGACAAGGCATTTGAAAAAGGCACTGAAAAAGGTGGAATGTTAGGCGCTGGTCGACTCCGCGCAATGTTGCTTGATAAGTTTAAAACTTTAGATGAAATAAAAGAGAAAAGAAATTTGTTAGTTTCTAGCCAAGAATTTGAAGAATTAAAAGATTACGTTGATAGTGATGTGGCGCACACTATAGAGGATTTAGCGGCTAAACATTTCAATGATAACTTTAGGGGCGCACAAGATTTTCTAGAAGATATAGCCAGCAACAAAAACCCTAGTTGGGCTAAAGACTTATTGGGTGATGATTACGATGAAGCAGTAAAAATAGCAAAAGGAAATGTGCAATCATTTAAGGCTGGTTTTAAAGACATGATAACAGAATACTTTGAAGCCAAACCAAAACGTGCTGTAGGTTTAGATGAGTTTGCTGGCGCAATCGTTCCAAAAGAAGTGTCTCCACAAACATTAGCTATTTTAGAGCGACACGGCATTACAGACATTTACAAATATGGCACAGATGAAGAACGCAGAGAGTTATTTAAAAAATTCCCTGATTTGTTTTTCTCTGGTGCGCCATTGCCAACAAGTTCTTTGTTTTCATCACAAGAAATGTCAGCGCCAGCGCAAGCAGATAGCTACCCTAACTATATGCCACCACAAGAGCCAGAGTTAGACGCTAACCCATTGCCAACATTACCGCCTAATATGGTTTGATGACATCAGACGAAGATGTTCTGGGCCTTGCAAGATTAGGCGCAGATATAGAAGCAGAGTTAGAGACACCGTTATTTAAGTATGTGCTTGGGCGCATGGTAGAGCGTGTTGACGAGTTAAAGGAAAAGCTGGTTGACCTATGCCCAGATCAACAGGCATCAGAGATTAGACGCACACAAGCCGAAATAAAACGTTTCGATTGTATGCAAGAAGACATCGAGCAGATCATAAACGATGGCAGACAAGCCTACCGTGAGATCGTCGAAGCAGAACAAGTCGAGGACTTGTAGGGCGAAAGCCTTTAATTTTAACCAAGGGAAAAAAATGTCTGATACAGAAACTACCCTCGATAATGAGGATGTTAATGTTGAGGCAGAACAGGCAGAAAAGCCTGAGTATGACGTGAACGACTTGCATCGAAATAATATAGAAGATGAAATGGCGTCACGCCGAAGCCAACAACTAAACAACGAATCATCGTTACCCTCATTGGATGCGATTGATGACAGTACCGAAGAAGAAGCAGAGGAACAGGACGGTCAACAGAGATCAGGCCCACCCGAAGGGCGGTCGGCTTCTGGACAACCCACGCCTAAAACTGAAGCTAGTTCTAAGGGCGATGACTTACATACTCTTATCATTGATGGTGAAGAGGAACGTAAGCCATTAGCGGAAGTTTTGAAATTAGCGCAAAAGTCACGTGCAGCTGACAAGCGGTTTCAAGATGCGGCGGTGGCATTACGCCAAGCTAACGAACTGAAATTACAGTTTGAACAGCAACAGCAAATGCAAGCCCAACCGCAAGCGCCAGTACAAGAGCAACAACAAGTGTCTACCAATGACGATGACGCTGTTGTTAACGCATTAATGTATGGCGATGAATCGCAAGTTAGAGAAGCAGTCACACAGCTTAAAGGCAGTGGTCAAAGTCAACAGCAACTAAACCCAAATCAAGTTGCACAAATGACGGCGTCTATTGTCCGTGAGCAAACAGAGCATCAAACTGCGCTGAACAATGCGTTAACTGAATACCCGGAAATCAAGGAAGACCCAAACCTTCAATCTATTGCGGTGAATTTTGTTAACCAAGGCTTAAAGGACGATCTTTTGGGCTTGGGTTACACTGAACAACAGCTTCAAGCCGCGCCGATTCAATCGTGGTGGGAACGCCACAGAGAAGCGCGACAGGCTGGGTACGGTGTTAAATCATATCAGGATTTACTTATGGATGGAGGGGCGAGGACTCGCGCTTGGTATAATGGGGGTTCGGAGGGTCAGGCAGACGGTCTAGCTGACAAGCAAAACCGTAAGGCTGGCACAGCAAAACAACCGCGAAAAGTGAGCGCGGCAACTCCTAATCGTGGAACACCACGTCCTAAAACTCAATCAGAGATTATTCGTGAGGAACGCGAAGCTAGGAACTTGCCCATTTATTAACGCCTAAAAGAAATAGGAGGCATAAATGGCCGGACAAGTATGGTCCACCAACACGTTGGGTGGCTTTCTCTATGCTGATGAACTGAGTTCAGTTTTACGCATGGAGGTGAGAGCTTCAACAAAATTCCGTCAATTCTGTGATGCTAAGGATTTTTCAGATAAAGGATTGAACAACGGTGCTAATGTTACTTGGAATGTGTATTCCAAAATTGGCACCGCTGGAACAACCTTAACTGAAGGAACTGCAATTGCAGAAGCCAACTTCACTATTGATCAAGCAACAGCAACGGTTGTTGAATGGGGAAATTCTGTTCCATTCACCAGCTTGACCGATATGCTTGGCAAGCACAATGTCATGGACGTAACTAGAAATGTTCTGTCCAGAGATTGTCGTGAAACACTGGACACTGAAGCAGAAAGCAAGTTTAGGCAGACAAAGCTTAAATATGTTGCTACAGGAGCCGCGGCCTCAACTGGTACGTTGTACACAGACGGCACTGCTACGGGCAACAACGACACGGGGCTAAACAAGGCCCATGTTAGGAAGATTTCCGATTTAATGAAGGAACGAAACATCCCGGCTTACGAAAGCGACGATTACGTTGCTATTGCAAGACCTACAACGTTTCGTGATCTCAAAGATGAGTTGGAATCGGTTGATCAATACACAACTACTGGTTATCGCAAGATTACCAATGGCGAGGTTGGTCGATTTGAAGCAGTTCGTTTTGTCGAGCAAACCCAAATCTTAGCAGGTGGTGTAAACGCCGCCCCAGCAAGAGATGGCACAAACTTGTGGACAAACGGCAAATCTGACTGGTGCTATTTTATGGGCGCTGACACTGTGGCTGAAGTCATAGCAATGGCCCCTGAGATTCGTGGTCGTATTCCATCTGACTATGGTCGGTCAATGGGTATGGCTTGGTATGCGCTGGAAGGCTTTGGCCTTGTTCACGATGATGCAACAAACGCTCGTATTGTCGAGTGGGATTCAGCGGCGTAATTAGAAAGGAAGTAGTAGAATGGCTATTTTACGAGGTCGTGGTAGAGGCAATCAGTCCATTATGGAAGCTTGCCCACCAGAAAATGCTTCAACTGCTGGTTCTATACCAGATAAGTCGGACATTAAATACGCTGGCATGGCTGACAAAGCCCCATACGGTAAAATGGGGAAAGCGTCCATGAGTTACAGCGGTAAGTAACGAGAAGGGGGCTGGTTAATTCCAGCCCCTATTCTTTAAGTTACGGTTATTCGTAAATAACGAAATCACGACCAACTTTTTTTAATATCGTCGGTGATTGTGGAGAATAAGGGTCAATGTACTCCCAAGGCTGAAGGGTTTGATGGTTTGTAAGATCATCAAAAACGTCTTCTAAGACAATTGAGGCATCCCACGGGTGGTTGTTTCTGCTGTATTGCCCAATTATCAGTAGAAAATCATCAAAACGAACAAATTGAGAGACAAAGTTAACCATGCGCTCTTGGCCTACGGTAAAGTCTAAGCTCCGATAACCCATTAATTGCTCATCAGATGGGATTGGTTCGCTAATGCCAAGCAAGTCATAAAGCACCTCAAATTTTTTATTTGAATCGAGTTTTGTCATATTAATCTCCGAAGAAAGGGGTGGGGCCGAAGCCCCTGTTAGTTAATCGTCATCTTCTATTAGAATCCACTCAGTTCTTTTGTGCCATTTGTGAGAAAATATACCCTTCTCTATCATTGCATTGCCTAACTTGTTATGCTCATCAACTACAGCTACAAAATCAGGCTTTGCACAATCAAAAGCCGATTCAATATCGACACTTATTAAAGACTTCTCTAGCTGGTTCCTCAAATACTTGCCGACTAGAGGCATGTCTTTTTTCCTTAAAGAGATAACCTCTGCTTTGTTGCTCATGCCTTGTGCAGAACAATCACCACTCACTGCGTATAAAGAATATCCGTTCATTTTTGGCTCCCTTGAAAAGTAAGGGGCCGAAGCCCCTTTTTGTTAAGTTATTAGGAAAAAACGTTTTCTGTTATAACGATGCCTGCACCCTCTGTATCGCCTTCTACATATTCTATTTTATAAATGGCGTTATCGTAATGCGATTTTAATTGGGCGTCTGTGCAATTTTTTCTAAATCTATCTGAAGCTAAAATATTACGCATTGCTCGTGCCTCTCTTTTTGCATCGTAAAAATAATTTAAAGCCTGATACTCTGCATGATATGGGTGAGCATTTGGAAAGTCTGTTTCAGAAATCAACTTGGTAGGGAAAATTATTTCGCCGTCTTTTTTATATTTTCTAATCTGATAATACATATTAATTTCTCCAAATAAATAACAATAAAGGTAATATAATACACATTTATATATATCTCAAGGGGTAAATGCAAAAAAAACCAAATATTTTTGATCCGAAATGGTTTATCGTGCCTTACAGTCGCGGTTTGGTGATGCAGATAGGCGGTGATCAGGCTCTGTACGGTCATTTTTTGCTGACTGACACTGTAGAAATCATTGCAGACGGTAAATTAGATGCGCTGGTGATAAACGGCGCAGAAATACCAGAGAACAACACGTTTGAAGATTGGCGCAGGGTAATCAAGCCAGACGGTTACATAATCTTCGTCAACCAAGACGAAACAGAAGCAAAAAACATATTAAGTGTTTGGTCAGATTGCGTGATAGCTAAACAGCGTGATCAGTTGCTGGTTGTCACGCCAAACAAGAAGGAAAAGCAAAAACCAAAGCCAGACAAGTCGTGTCTTGTCGTAAGGTATGGCGCATGGGGCGATCAGATTATATGCGCTGGCATATTTCCATTGCTTAAAAAGCAGGGATACCATGTCACGTTGAATTGCCAAGCGCCACAGCACGTTATTAACGCGACGCACCCAGATATTGACGAATTGATGGTGCAAGACCGCAACCAAGTACATAACGATGACTTGTTGACATACTGGCAAGCCATCGCAACCGAATATGATAAAGTTGTTAATTTAAGCTCAAGTATTGAAGGACAATTACTACTAAGCCACGAACATCCAAAGTATTTTTGGTCACAGTCTGCAAGGCACAAGCTGTTTAACCAGAATTATATGGAAATAACACATGATCTTGCCGACGTGCCGTATAATTTTCGTGGGTGCGTTTTTCACGCAACGCCTGATGAAAAACAACAGGCAGAAGAAATACGGCAAAGGTTTGATGCGCCGTTAGTCACATGGGCCGTGGCTGGTTCAAGCGTTCATAAATGGTATCCGCACATGGCAGACGTGCTTGTAGGGCTGTTAGAGCAGACAAATGCCTACGTTATGCTGATGGGTGATAAAGAGGCAATGGTTCTGCAAGAGTCTGTGCTTGAAGAGACAGAAAAACGATATGGCTCTGTAGAGCGCATAGGCGCTCAGTGTGGCACGTTGCCAATGAGGGCATCAATGGCACTGGCGCAAGCGTCAGACGTTGTTGTAGGGCCAGAAACAGGGCTTGTGAACGCCGTTTGCATGGAAAAAAACCATAAGGTTGTAATGGTCAGCCACAGTGGGCCAAAACAGCTAACAAAACACTGGAAAAACACAAAAGAAATCTTGCCTCAGAATACGGCGTGTTTTCCGTGTCACCGACTGCATTTTAATTTTGATTACTGCGACCAAGACGCTCAAACAAAAGCTTCGACGTGCAGTGCCAGTATAGAGCCAGCAACAATTATTAAGGCTATAAAAAATGGATTACACTACGCTAGTTGCAAGTAAAGCTACTGACGGCTCAATTAGAAACTGGGTAAATAACGATAGCTTTTCAGCAACCACAATTTTAAGTGAAGCGGAAGACTTTATATATAGACGGTTGCGTGTGCGTGAAATGCTGAAATTAACAACTGGCAATATGGTTGTTGGTCAGGATTATATCGACGTGCCAAGCGACTTTATTGGGTCACGCTCTTTATTTTACAGTGGCACGGAAAAACTTGCTGTCAATCACACAACATTGGATGCGGTCGAAACGGCGCGAACTTACGACACTAGCGGAAATATAAGCCAAGGCAAGCCGACACAGTTTTATATTGACGCTTCCAAAGCATATTTCCCAACTGCCCCTGATCAGACCTACGCATACAGGTGGCGTTACTACTGCCAGCCAGAGGCATTGTCTGGGAGCAACACAACTAACTTTCTGACAAACTTCAGCCCACGCTTATTGCGGTGTGTGTGTTTAGCGATGGCTAACGAGTTTTTAAAGAATGACGGAGACAAGCTGTATTGGTTGCGTTTAGCGGAAGGCGAAATAGAGGTGTTGCATAAAGCCGACGATGAGGTGCGTTGGGATTTAGACGTGTCGGTAGTCGTTACGTGATATGCCTTATTTGCCGATTGAACAAGCGGTTGCTGACTTAGAAAACAGAAAACGTGACAGACTGCCGTATGTCAGTGACCTGCCTACGCAAAGTCTGGCAACGGCAGGGTCAACAGTAAGTGATGCGTCAGATATTAATGCGACATTAGTTTTGCTGACATCAGTAGCGTCTGGGTCAGGAGCAAAATTGCCGTTGGCATATGCTGGCAGTTTTGTGTGCATCAGAAAT
>CERB01060274.1_pt1 | contig 11995 bp, 13 predicted proteins | sample 356271 | NCBI WGS metagenome assembly CERB01 (sample SAMEA2621155, study PRJEB7988) | marine metagenome | isolation source: saline water (ENVO:00002010), including
TAAATGTTATTAAAGGACTTGTAATGGACGGAGTGCGAAAAGCAAACTCTGGGCATCCTGGGGGACCAATGTCACTTGCTGATTTTTCATATATTTTATATTCTGAATTTTTAATGTTTGATTCAAATAATCTTGATGCTCAATCAAGAGATAGGGTTGTATTATCAGTTGGACATACATGCATGCTCTTATATGTGCTTCTTTATCTTTCTGATATCTTAGATATGGAAGATTTAAAAAACTTTAGACAAATTGATAGCAGAACTCCTGGTCATCCAGAAATTGAAACTCCTGGAGTTGATGCAAATGCTGGCCCTCTTGGACAAGGAGTAGGAATGGGTGTTGGAATGGCAGTAGCAGAAACAATGCTACAAAGAGATAAAAAACACTATACATATATTCTTGCTGGTGATGGAGATTTACAAGAACCAATAGCATTAGGCGCTGCATCGCTTGCAGGTCACTGGGGTCTATCGCGATTAATCATGTTTTATGATAAAAATGATATACAAATAGCAGGTGAAACTAATCGATGCGATTCCACAGACTATGTTCAATTATTTCAATCAATGAATTGGCATGTCCAAGAAATAGATGGACATGACCACAATGACATTAGAAATGCTATAAACAAAGCAAAAGATGCAACCAAACCAAGTATTATTATAGGAAATACAATTATTGCAAAAGGAAGTTATTCTATGGAGAATAAAAGTGCATCGCATGGGGCTCCATTTAGTCCAGAAGAGATTATGATGACAAAAAAGAATTTAGGTTTACCTGAAAATAAAGATTTTTACTGTCCTGATGTGATAAAAGAGTATTTCCAAAGAAATTTTGCTGAAAAAATACCAATTGATTCTGATAATTTAAATTTAGACATAAAAAACAAGCTAGAGAAAATGCCAAATATTGACTTTGGTAATGAAATAATAGCTACCAGAAAAGCATTTGGCATGACATTAGATAAGATGGCACAACATATTCCGGAAATTGTTGGAGGATCTGCTGATCTAGATGGATCAAACTGCACAACAAACTTTGCAAATACATATGGAGATTTCTCATCAGAAAATCCGAATGGAAGAAATATTGCATTTGGAGTGAGAGAATTTCCAATGGGTGCAATTCTAAATGGAATTTCTCTTCATGGTGGGCTCATTCCTTTTGGTGGGACATTTTTAGTATTTAGTGACTATGTGAAATCAGCAATTAGGTTGTCAGCCATACAAAAATTACACGTCTTATATGAATTTACACATGATTCAATATTTGTTGGTGAAGATGGGCCAACACATCAACCTGTGGAACATATTATGTCATTAAGGCTCATTCCAGATTTAATGGTATTTCGACCTGCAGATGCAGTAGAAACGCAATTTTGTTTTGAAACCATTATAGAAAATACTGCAAGCCCTAGTGCTATCTTGCTGACCAGACAAAAACTTCCTTTAAGCAATCTTGATAGCGAAAGCATTAAAGCTGGAGTAAAAAAAGGTGCATATACGATTATCAATCATGACAATCCAGATGCAATTATATTTACTACTGGCTCCGAATTAAGTTTAACATTATCAATTGTAGAATCGTTAGAAGAAAAAATAAAAGTTGTTAATATGCCTTGCTGGGAATTGTTTGCAAAACAACCTGATAACTATAAAGAAGAGATTCTTTCTCATAATTGTAAAAAAAGAATTTCAATAGAGGCAGGAACTACAACAGGTTGGGAAAAATTTGTAGGTAAAAATGGATTAACAATTGGAATTAACGAATTTGGATATTCCGCACCAGGAAAAGATGTAGCACATAAGTTAAATTTTACAAAAGAAGCTATTACAGAAAAAATTAAGGACTATTTAGAATGATTATTGCATTAGGGACAGATCATGCAGGAATTGAACTTAAAGAAATTGTGAAAAAATTCTTAGAAGAAAATGGTTATGAAGTTAAAGATTTTGGAGCATATGAATATGATTCAGCTGATGATTATCCAGATTTTATTAATCCTACAGCAGAATTTGTATCTAACAATAATGATGCGATAGGTATTATCTTTGGTGGTTCTGGACAAGGGGAAGCAATGGCTGCTAACCGATATAAAGGAGTAAGAGCAGCAGTTTTCTATGGCGGTCCAGATAAAATAGTCTCACTATCAAGACAACATAATAATGCTAACATATTATCATTGGGATCACGATTTATAGAGCCAGAACATGCTATAAATATAATTAAACTATGGCTTTCTACTGAATTTGAAGGCGGAAGACATCAAAAAAGAATTGATAAACTAGATTCTTAAAGTACTTACATCAACAATTATTATAAAAAATAATAATACAAAATAATATAGAGATGTTTTAAAAATTAGCTTGGCATTTTGTTCATTTTGTTCAAGAATAAAAGGTAAACAGCACAACATATATATATTACTTAACAAATAGGCACCTACAAGATATATTGGGCCTGAAATTTCAAAAAAGAATGGTAAAGTTGATATAGGTATTAATATTAAAGCATGCATGAAAATATGAAGAACAGTCTTTTTACCATTATCAATAACAGGCAACATTTTTAAACCTGCTTTTGAATAATCTTCTTTGTATATAAATGCAATAGAATAGAAATGAGGATGCTGCCAAAAGAACAATATAAAGAATAGAATCCATCCACCAGCATCAAGGCTACCAGTTGCAGCTGTCCATCCTCCTAATGGTGGCAATGCACCAGGAATAGCTCCAATAGATGTATTAATCCAAGATATTTTTTTCAATGGAGTATATAAAAATAAATATGATGCAACTGTGCAGAAAGCTAAGATACCTGTTAAGGTGTTTACTTTATAAAATAATATATACAAACCAGAAATAATAAATATAAAACCAAGAAATGAAGCAGTAGAAAGAGAAATTTGCTTTGTTGGCAAAACTCTGTATTTAGTTCTATCCATTCTTGCATCTGTCTCTACTTCAATAATGTTATTAAAAATAGAAGATCCTGCAGAACATAATAAAGTTCCAAAGAGTGTATAAAATAATAATTCATTCGATCCAAACCCTTTGTTTCCAAGATAAAATCCGATTAAAGTAGTGGTCAAAACAAGAAAACCAATACGTATTTTAGTTAATTCTATAAGATTTTTGATCATTATATCTTTTCTTTGATAAGAAATACAATATCATTTTGTAGTTCCATGATAGCAGCATCATCCATACCTTCGTAATACTTTCTAATATTTTTTTGCTTATCTATTAATACAAATCTCGTAGAATGACCTGCTGGAAGATTTGATGCTGACAAAAAGAATCCTTCGTCTGATAAAGTTGATATATAATCAATCTCTCCTCTCAAAAAATACCAATTATTGCCATTGGAATATTTTTCAGAGAATGCCTTTAGTATATCATTTGAATCATACTCAGGATCAACAGTGATTGATACAAATTGGATGGAATCAAAATCTTTAAATCTTTCTTGAAGAATACTGAAGTTTTCTGACATAATTGGGCATGCATCTGGACAGCTTGTAAAAACAAAACTAAGAATAGTAATTTTATCTGTAAAATTATCATCTGTAAAAACATTGCCATTAAAATTTGTTAATTCAAAACTAGGAACGCTAGATTTAACACTAAGATTTTGCATTTTTGACTGAGTAGCTTCATACAAAGTAAATAATGCAGCCATGCCTAGAAAAAAGACAATAAGAAATGAGAGGATTAATTTTTTATTTAAATCATTCATTTTTTATGCAATTATACAATATAATTATTACACCAACAAGCCAAGATGAACCCCATGTATGAAATAATCTTGTAAGTGGAGGTAAATCAAAGAGAATCATCATTTCGCCAAGGAAAATTTGCAGAATAACCATCCCTGTTAGAAAATAACCTAGTTGTTTTGCTAATAATAAAGAATGATTTCTAAGATTAGAATTGACATAAATACTAAAAAAAAGTAATCCAAAACCAAGAATTGAGTGTAGATATTTTTTATATGATGGTATTTTATCTAAAAGAAAAGATATTGGTTTTCCAGGATAGTTTTCTCCGACTGTTTCAAGACTTGCTCTCACGTCTGTTCCTAATAAAATCTCTATTACAATTATTATCCAAAGAAAAATTAAACTTTTTAATAAGGCAGGATTGCTTGATAAGCCTTTAAAAAGATTTGGGTTAAGCATTTTATATGATTTAATACATATGTAGCTAAGTATTGATACAAGAACAAGAGCAAATAACATATGTGCAGTTTTAATAAATGGATCTAATACAGTCCAGACTAATCCTGCTCCTAGTAATCCGGTTATAATTACTACAATCAATGACAAAATAGAAGAAAACAACAAACTAGGATAGCTTCTAAAATTATTATAGTTAGTTTTGTAGTAGTAAATTGCTAAGACAGTAAGCACAATAATTGAAATTCCAACTAATACTCCAAATAAACGATTTATATATTCAATCCATGCTAACGTAACATTAATAGTATCAGAACTAAATGGCGGAAACCATCGATCAGGAAAACATTGAGGCCAACTTTTGCATCCCATTCCAGCGCCAGTAACACGAACCAATCCACCAATAAAAATCAATAGATAAGATAAAATAGTGGCAATTACAGCAGAATTATAAAAAAGCCTGAGCTTCATCTAATGATGATCCTTGTCTCCCTCATGATGATTCTTTTCTTTATCGAGAGGATAACCATGGTCATCGGTCAATTCTAACTTATTATAGAATTTAGCTCGCTTATCAATAGGGTCTTTGATCTCAGGATTCACTGCACCGCGAAACTCGGTATCAGTAAGTGTAATAATAATAAAGATTGCAAGAAACATCAAAGAACCTACAAATATCGTTGCATTCTTTTTATCGTCCCATAGTAAATGCATAAAAAAAGTTGCTACAATTCCAGCCTTAGTGGATGCAATAAGCAATGCAAGAACAATATTGAAAGATCCTAAATCAATATATGAAGCCCATACAGTTACTGCTGTCAAAAAAAATAGTGCACTAGCAACTTTAATATAAGTTTTCAGTGGTGTAATATGATGTTCTTCAGACATAATTATCCTATCAAATAAAATAGTGGAAATAGAAAAATCCAAATTAAATCAACTAAATGCCAAAAAATTCCTACTGCCTCCATATGAGTATAATAGCGAGAATGCAATTTCCCTCTTGCAGTAATAACCATTAACCAAGCAATCAAACCCATTCCTATGGCAACGTGTAAACCATGTAAGCCAGTCATTATAAAATAAATACTAAAGAAAATATGAGGGTTATTCATTGTATATAAACGATTTGTTTCTTTATCAAAAAATATATTATTTGTTTCAATATAGTGGTCAATCTTTTCTTGATCATGGATCTCCTGTACAACTTCTGGGCCCATATAAGAATAGTACTCTCCAGGAAGTTGTCCAAGATGAAATTTATGCTCATACTCTAAATATTTGATTCCAAGAAAGCCTAATGCGCAAAGAAAAGTAATGAATAACATTAATAATGAAAGTTTTCTTTTGTTTAATTGAATCGCCCAAATAGCAAGCGCCATAGTTAGGGAACTAGCAATTAAAACAACAGTATTGATTAATCCTTTATTTACATCTAATAATAGATTTGCATTAAAGAACATATCAGGATGCCATGCACGATAAATAGTATATGCAACGAATAGACCTCCGAAAGTAAGTACCTCGGTTAATATAAATGCCCACATTCCTAATTTGGAAGTTTCATATTGTTGATTTTCATCATGAAAATGATGATATAAATGATCAGGCGCTGATTTATCGTGACTCATTTTTTCAATGTTGGTTTCACAATAACTTTATCATAATCATATGGCCCATGTTTCAATACTGGCTCTTCTTCAAAATTATGTGGATGAGGAGGAGAAGTAGTATGAGTCCATTCCATTGTTAATGCTCCCCAAGGATTTGTTCCCGGATCTAATTTATTGCTCTTTCTTAAAGACCAAAGCAAATTCATCACCCCAATAAAGATAGAAATTCCTAAAATACCAGAAAAGAAAGTTGAAGAACCATGAATTGCAGCATATTGTGCTACTAATTCATCTGAACCTATAGTTTCAAAGTCATAAGTCGCGTATCGTCTTGGCATTCCTCTTAAACCAAGTAAAAACTGTGGAAAGAATGTTCCATTAAAACCAATAAAAACACCAACTGCAGCTATAGAAGCAACAGTTTGATTATACATCTTTCCAAATGATTTCGGCCACCAATGATGTAATCCACCGAGAAATGCAACAATAGTTCCTCCTTGCATTACATAGTGGAAGTGAGCAACCACAAAATAAGTATCATGCAAATGTATATCTAATGCAATAGCACCAAGAAATATGCCTGTTAAACCACCAATGGTAAATAAAAATAAAAATGATAATGCATAAAGCATAGGAGCAGTAAAAGATACTTGTCCTCTATACATTGTTAACATCCAGCTAAATATCTTAACCCCAGTTGGAATGCCAACAAAATAAGTGATAAATGAGAATATAATTTGCGCAAGCGTAGACTGACCAGATGTAAACATATGATGTCCCCAAACTAAGAAACCAATAAAAGCAATTGATAAAGTCGAATAAGCAATAAATTTATATCCCCACACCTTTTTTCGAGAATGAACTGGAATAATTTCGCTAATAATACCAAATGCAGGAAGAATCATAATGTATACCGCTGGATGGGAATAAAACCAAAAGAAATGCTGGAATAACACTGGGTCGCCACCTAAAGCTGGATCAAAAATTCCTATACCTAATAAACGCTCAAGCATTAACAAAACCATAGTGATTGCTATAACAGGAGTAGCAGTAATTTGGACCAAAGATGTTCCATAAAGTGCCCATACAAATAAAGGCAACTTATACCAAGTTAACCCTGGAGTTCGCATTTTGTGCACTGTAGCAATAAAATTTAATCCAGTTAAAATCGATGAGAATCCTATTATAAATATTCCCATTGTTGTGCTCATAACATTGGTATGGCTTTCTGTAGAATAAGGAGTATAGAAAGTCCATCCTGTATCAACGCCTCCAGATATCATTACATATAGAAAAAAGATTGCTCCAATTGTATAAAGATAGAAACTTGCAAGATTTAGTCTTGGGAATGCAACATCTTTTGCTCCTAGCATTAGTGGAAGAAGAATATTGCCTAATGCACCAGGAATCGCTGGAATAATAAACAAGAAAATCATAATGGCACCGTGCAAAGTATACATACTATTGTATTGATCATTTGTTACAAAATCTTGCCCTGGGGTTGCAAGCGCCCATCTCATTCCTAGTGCTATTACTCCACCAACAAAGAAAAAGAATAGCCCGCCAAAAAGATACATTAACCCAATACGTTTATGATCAAGGGTTAATAACCAAGACATAATCCCTTTTGGATGAGTAAGGTAATTTTTTTCAGAGTATTCAAAACCAATCATAACATATTTTCCTTCATAAAATAATCCCTTAATTTATATTAAATTTGGGAATCCTCCTTTAATGTTTTCAAGAATGCAATTAATGCATCTAATTCACGATCCTTGAGTAACCCTTGATATGTAGGCATTACATTTTGATATCCTGCCACAATCTGTGTTGATGGTTCTAATATAGAACTACGAACATAGTTTTCATCTATAGCAGCAGAACTACCATCATCAAATACTCTTTCTTGTCCCCACATTTGACTAGTTTGAAGATAAGAAGGTCCAACAAGTGCAGTTCCGTCAAGAGTATGACATGTATGACATGCCTTTTTAGTATAAAGCACTTCTCCAAACTCTTCTAATGACAAATCATCATATGCTGAACCAGCTTCTGCTAGCCACACTTCATAAGCTTTCTGAGGTAGAACTGTAACTGTTCCAACCATACCAGAATGACTAGTGCCACAATATTCTGTACAAAAAATTGCATATTCCCCTGGTTCATTTGCATCAAACCACATAACATTATATCGGTTTGGTAAAACATCCATTTTTGCACGCATAACAGGTATATAGAAACTATGTAGAACATCTTCAGACGAAAGAATAATCTTGATTGGAGTATCCACAGGGACAACAAAGTCATTCATAGTATTTTGTCCGCCTGGATAATCATACACCCAAGCCCACTTTTGTCCCTTTACTTGAATTTCAATTGCACCATCAGGGACTGTTACCATATCTAAATATGATTTAATGCCCCAAACAAATGTAATACTTACTAAAATAAGTGGAATAATAAAAAACATTGCTTCTAGTGTATTATTATGATCTAAACTACTTGTAAGGCGTATCTCGTCTCCTTTTTTAAAACGATATTTAATGGCTAAATAAACCATTCCAATAACAACAATTAAGAACAGCACAATAGACGAATAAAATATAAAATAAAATAAATTATCAATGTCATGTGCGAAAGATGACACCTGTTTCGGAAACAAATATTCTGTTAATCTATCCACCTCAATCCCCAATTAAATAGTGATCTTTTCTCCAATAATTAAAAAGCATAAGACCGATAAAAATGAGAGTTAATATACCACCAACTCTCATAAAGTTAAAAGCAAAAAGCGTGTATTTATTTTCATTTGGATCCCAAGTGAAGCAAGAAAGAAGAAGCATATCAGGCAGGGAACCAATTTTACCTTCACCAGATTCTAAAAGAGCTAATTTTAAGTCTCTTGGAGGATAGAAAGAATTATATAAATAACGAGTTATTATTCCTTCTGAACTGACAATAGTAATTGCTGCAGGATGTATATATTCCTCTATTCTATAATTATAAGAATAATAAAACCCAATACTATCAGTAACCTTCTTAATATTGTCATAAGTTCCAGTTAAAAAAGTCCAATTTTCATCAAGATTTTCAATATTGTATTGCTTCATATAATTATTTTTTTTCTTATTTGCTAATTTGTAGCTTTCCTTTGGATCAATACTAATTGTAATAATTTGATATTCATCTCCTGGCTTTAAATTGATTTTTTCAATACTATTTCCAACTCCATTCAAAACTAAACCACATAACATCGGACACTCAAAATAATTTAGAGTAATAATGGTAGGGATATCTTTATAAAAAAAATCTTTCAATAATACAGATTCTCCTTTTTCATTTAAAAATTCAGCATCTAAAGCAATAGCATTGCCCAATTGTTCTGTAATGTGATTAAGTCCTTCTCCAGGAAATTCTTTTTGTACTAGTTGAGGATATAAATAATTAAAAAGAAAAAATAATAAGAATATTCTAGTTGTTCTTTTCATTAAGCAATAATTCTTTAGATCTATCAATTGGTATTTGATAGATTTGTTTTTCTTTATCAATTAATTTGTAAGAATTCAAAGCATCATTTTCAGATTTTTGTAGATCCATTAACTGCTCTGATCTTTTACTTAATTTATTATCATGGATGCTGTTATCCACTACACGATCTGTATATTCGTAAAGAAGATATAATGTCATAGCAACAATAATAACAAATACTAATCCTCCAATTGCAACTGGCTTTACTGGAATATCTTGTGTTTCATATGGTTTATTGCTCATTATTAATGATTCCTATGGTTAATTGCATTTTTTAATTCTGGATCATTGATTGGAATCAATGGGTTTTTAGACATAATATATTTAAAAGATCCTGCAAACACTAAGCCAAGTCCTACCATTGTCATAAGATCATATAAACCCAAATGAACATCGTGATGATGCAAAGTTGGCATCACAATCCAATGAATATCTAAATAATGAATTGCAATAATCCAGATAGTCATAAATTTTAATAGTTTCGTATTACGTTTTGATGCACGAAAAACTAATGTAAAAAATGGAATAACAAATTTTCCAACAATTAACATAACACTTGCAACTTTCCAAGTTCCAACCCATCGATGTAAATACCAGATTGTTTCTTCAGGTATATTACTATACCAGATAAAATAAAATTGTGCACCAGCGATATAACAATAGAAAACAGTAAAGGCAAATAAGTACTTACCTAAATCATGATAATGTTCTTTGGATACAATGCCATTTAAATAACCTTGATCTTGCAATCGAATTAAAGTAAAAGTAAGAAAGGCAAGAAATACTAAAAAAGATCCTGCAAAAATATAAACTCCAAACATAGTAGAATACCAATGAGGATCTAAACTCATCAACCAATCAAATCCAGCAAATGTAAGACTAACAAAAAATAAAACTCCAAGCGGACTCATGCTAAATAGATTCATCTTTTTTAATATAGAATGATCTTGGGTCTTATCATGCTTAATTGACATTTTATAGAGAGATATTGAAATAATATTCCAAAGTAAAAAGTATAATATTGCTCTAATTAAAAAAAAGTCTTCATTAAGAAATATAGATTTTTCCTGAATAAGAGTATCAGATTTAAAATATTCTTCTGCATTAAGATATTGGCTATGCATCTTCCATTTAGTTTGCCAATAATAATGATCTGGAAGCCATTTAAATAATTTCTCCATTCCATAAATAATTGGCAAAAATAATACTGTAAAAATTGGAATAAGAACAATTGTATTTTCCATGACCCTTCTAATTACAGTACTCCATGTTGCAGAAAAACCATGATGAACTAAGGTAAAAAATATTCCCCCCAATAATATAGACAACCAAAAGAAGTATGAAGTAAGATAGGAGAAATAAAATTCTTTTGATGATGAACCTGTAAAAAATGCTACCAACAATAGAATTAAACCAACAGCAATCAAAATATAATTATTTGATTTCTTTGAATGGTATGTATATAATTTAGAATCTAAATTCATTCTTCTTCCAATATCTTATTTTTTTCTTCAGCCGGAAAATCGTTCAATGATGCATTCTGACTTCGCTGTAATGCTCTTATATAATAAACAACAGCCCACGCATCTTCAGGTTTAAGTTGATACCCATAAGCTGGCATGTTGCGTAACCCATTTGTGATTGTGTGAAAGATCTCTCCATCAGGTAAATTGCGGATGCGTTCATTATGAAAATTTCCAGGAATTACAGGATAATCATATTGTGTTATAATTCCTTTGCCATCGCCTACCTTTGAATGACAAGGTGCACAATATATATTATACCTGTCCTCTCCTCTATCTAGTGTTTCCATAGTTAATTCAAGAGGATTATTTATTAAATAAGTTTCATCATCATTTTTCCCAGTAAGAAATGATGAATCTTCATTATAATGGCCCACAGCAACTGTTCCTTCAATAGGTGTTCTCATAGTAGATCCGTCTTCAAAGAAATAGCTTTCTTCAAGGGACCTATATTTTGGCTGATTATCCATATTAGGGTTTAAATGTATCGGCGGCTCCTCAAACTTAGATCCACGGAAACATCCTGTTAAAAATAACAGGCAAAATAAAATTAATATGTTATTATTCATTCTCATTTTGCAATAACTCTATATCTTTCCCACCAATTTTTTTAAGAAAATCATTTGTTTTTTTATCATCATAATTTGGATCTGAACTATCAATACTGACATAAAATGCATCACTTGTAACTGCAGAAAACTTGTCAGAGTAAAATACTGGATGATGTAAGCGAGGAATTCTATTATAATACATCATTCCAAAAACAGCGCCAAAAGCACTAAATAATACCATCAACTCAAATGTGATGATTGCATAAGCCGGATAGGCAAAAAATGGTTTTCCGCTAATATTCATTGGATATTCAATTAAATGAATCCATGTTTGAAGTCCAAAACCAAATAAAGCACCAGTCATTCCCATTGCACCAATCAGATAACCCAATGTAGTACGTTTAAGACCCATGGCATCATCTAATCCATGAACAGGAAATGGAGAATGACAATCAAAATCTTTAAAACCCGCATCTCTTATTTTTTCGGCAGCATGTAACAAATCTGATGTTGTATCAAATCTTGCGATTATTCCATAAGTCTTCATTAGTGCTCTCCTCCATGATGTGGATCAGACTCAGGTAAAACTAATTTTACTTC
>CERB01053272.1_pt1 | contig 11964 bp, 5 predicted proteins | sample 356271 | NCBI WGS metagenome assembly CERB01 (sample SAMEA2621155, study PRJEB7988) | marine metagenome | isolation source: saline water (ENVO:00002010), including
AGATGTTGCTCGTTTACCATCAACCCACATCCACCACTCATTATTATCATTTCTTGTCATTGCTACATGTGTCCATGTAGATTGTGGAATAATATAATCTGTTTCCATATAGTTAGTACCATTGATATGGTAATATATTCGATAAGGACCAGTTCCCTGAGTTCCATTTGATTTAAGACTCCATGATCCAAAATGCTGTCCATTATCAGTCTGATGAGGTCTTCCTGACATTATAATAGCACCCCAACTATTACCAAATACCTCAGTATTATCAGACAGACGTTCACAATAAATCCAACACTCCAATGTAAAAGCACCAGAAAGATTAGTGTGAGCTTCTATATTAGGAACTATGCCATTATCATTATAGTTACTACCATAACTAGTTTGATTGCCGCAACCACCACGGAACCAATTACTAGATGTTGTTGTTGGATCTCCTGCAGTTGGTGCAGTATATCTTGTAATCGTTTCACTCCAAAAATCATCTACTGCAGTTCTAGGAAATGCTCTTCCAGTACCCCATATAATTCTTACTGCACCACTTCCCCCATATCCACCACATTGATCAGTAGAACCACCGCCACCACCAAACTGTCCACCGTTTACTTGTGCGTAACCACCTGTATTACCACTATTACCCCAACCAGCAGCACCACCTGAACCACCTTCACCACCACTACACCAATCATGGTTATGGCTACTATTTGTTGAACCATTCCTTCCTTTTCCATATACAGTTACACCTCCTCCACCTCCACCCCAATATTCATTACTTCCACCAGCAGCAGTACATCCACCACCACCACCACCAGCATTACCAGCAGTTCCTGAGCTCCAACTACCACTATAATCTCCTCCATTACCACCATCTCCACCATATCCACCAGCACCACCGCCACCAGTATCAGCACCAGTACCACTTACACTACTTCTATTACCGTCTCCACCATTTCCACCATTTCCTCCACCATCTCCAGTAAATACACCACCTCTACCACCATAACCTGCTTGATCCTGTGTTCCATCTGCAGAACATCCAGTACCACCGCCACCTTGTCCCTGAACAGTAGTAGAATCTATAAACCATGAATCTCCACCTCTACATCCATAATTACCCATATAAACATCACCAACTCCACCTGCACCAACTTGTATCTTATATGTTTCTCCAGCAGTAACAGGAATATTATTTTTATATCCTAATCCACCACCTCCAGCACCACCCATCTCATCTCTAGTAGCACCACCGCCACCACCAATACATACAACACAAACTTTTGTTACTCCTTCAGGACATACCCAATCATATTGACCAGGTTCGGGAAAAAAAGCTTCTCCTGATCCAGTAGCAGCACCCCCACCACCATCAGGTGATTTACCAAATCCAAATTTATCTCCTGTATATATTGGCATTATAGTTTTTTAGGTATTTATATTTGATTAACTACGCTTTCCTGGAAACCCAGTTTCACCTGCACTAGTACTCTGTGCTGTTGCCAAAGTAGTATCCCATCTTATTAAAATAGCACCTCCACCTTGTGTTACTGAAGTATCATTATTACCAGCATCACCACATCCACCACCAAAAGATCCGCCAGGACCTTTAGTATAACTACCTTGATTCAGACATAAACCACCCATAGGTCCAAAACCATGTTCAGTTTCATACCCACCTGCATATCCAAATCTTCCACCAGAACCTGGAGAACAAGAACCACCATACTGTGTTGCACACTGTCCACCACCACCTCCTCCTAAATCACTACCAGCATACCAAGAACTATTATTTCCAAAACCCTGTAAATACTGTCCACAACCACCATAACAATACTCAAAAGTAGGATCAACTGATTGAATATAAGTTAATCTTGTACCATTAGAATTTTCTAATTGTCCTGCTGTACCTTCAGCTGGTCCTTTGTAGTTATATACATTACCTCCCTCTGCTATTGAACCCTGACTTTCTCCTGCATGTGGTCCATAAAGGTTTAACCAACCACCTTCACCCTGAAAAGTCATACGAGTATTTTTTTCTTCAAATTGCCCTGTACCACTGCCAGGATTACTAAAACTATTTTCCTTAAGAAGATTTGTTCCTGTTGAAATATATGCTGTAAGATCATTTAATTCTCCATACCATCTTCCACCACCAGCACCACCGCCACCGCCTCCACCGCCACCATTGTGACCTCCACCAGAACCAATAAAAGTTATATCAATATTTTTATTCAATAGAAATGATGGCAATTCTATTTCATGCATACTCGTTCCTATCTGGTTATGAATCCAACCATAAAACAAAATACCATATCCATTAAGAACTACTCTTGCTACCCCAGTATAATTATGACTAGACTGACCACCTAACATATTTAATGATCTATTTTCATTTATGTCTTGCAACCAATCACAATCACTATAAGGATTTCCTACAGAAGCACTATAATATTCTCCACCTAATGTTAAATTATCTGGGTCATCCATATCATGAGCATTTTCTGGAAATGTTCTTCCTCCCCATATAATTCTTACTGTACCACCTGCACCACGTCCAGAAGGTTTATCACTTTCTTCTCCTCCACCTCCTCCACCACCAGGGAATCCACCCCCTCCACCATGGTCCATTCCATTCTGAGTGTTTTGTTGGCAGTGGCCACCGTACATACCCCAAGGAGCACTAAAAGCACCTGAACCACCATTACTAAAATCACCTCTACCATATTGAGCACCTCCTTTTTCCAACTCAGCAGTAGTAGTCCATCTTGGCATATATTTTCCTGTACCACCAGTACCTTGGTTTCCTACACCACCGCCACCACCAGCACTATACTCACCACCACCTTCAGCAATATTATCTTCTCCTTTATCTCCAGCTGCAAGATAATTTCCAGGAGCTCCACCACCTCCACCATTATTTGCATCACCATTGGAAGAAAGATAATTAGAACCTCCTTGTCCACCATTATATCCAGCAGTTACTGCTGTACCACCAAAAGTTCCACCATTTCCACCACCAGAGTTACTATTACTTCCACTATATCCATTTCCACCTCCAGTTCCAGGACCAGCTCTAAGAAAATTAAAATTCTTAAAATAACTTTCAGTACCACTTTCACCAAAATTACTCATACCTCTACCGAGAGGATCACTTCGGTATCTAGGAGGTCGGCCACCCTCACCAACTTTTATTTCAATAGATTCTCCTGGTGTAACTGCAATATCATTACCCCAACATATTGAACCACCACCTCCACCACATCTACCATCTCCTCCACCACCACCAGATCCTCCACCACCTACACAAAGAACAGAAACTTTTGTTACACCAGCAGGAACAGTCCAAAGCCATGTTCCTTCTATAGAGAAGGTCTTAGAATAAGATGCTGTATTATTACCAGGTCCAGAAGCACCCCCACCACCATCTGGTGATTTACCGAATCCAAATTTATCTCCTGTATACTTTGGCATGATTAGTATTGTGGTTGAGTACCTATGCGAAAAATGTCAGCATCGCTATCATATGTAGTTGATATATCAACGTTAGTACCAGGACTTCCAAACTCTCTTTCTGCCCCATTTACTTGACCCCATATAATTCTTACAACACCATGACCACCCATTCCCCATATATCACTACCATGACCACCGCCACCGCCACCACCAGGGAATCCACCATCTTGTCCTTTGTAATTAGTACTACTTGTTGAACTATAGTAGTTACCTCTCCATCTATTATATCCAGTCATTCCCCCTCTAGCTCCATGATTATTATAATTGGGATTATTTGAATCTTTAGAATATCTATTAGTATATGCATCTAATCCAGTTCCATGAGCAGTTGATCCACCCTTTCCTGCAAAATCAGTATTATCTTCTGGATTACCATTCTGATTAGTATCAGCTTTTGTCCCATTCGCACCTTGACCATATATTCCTACTCCTCCACCACCACCTGAATGCTCTGCAGAGGAATTGTTAGCACCTGCTCCACCACCACCGCCACCATTAGCACCATCAGAACCACTACATCCACTATATTGATGATTTGATGGGTATCCACTTAAATTCTTTCCATATCCATCATATCCACCTGCTCCACCACCACCTTGACGACATCCAGTATATACCATTCCATTACCACCATTACCACCACCATCAGAGGTATTTGTATCAAAAGTTCCACCTAATGCTTTATCCTCATCAGTACTATGACTAGGACCACATGATTGCCCAGATTGATAAGCACCATATCCACCACCAGCTTTTGCATAATCAGCAACTTCACCTGCTGCACTAAAAGTCATGTTAGTTGCAGACCAAGTGTTGTTTCCCGAAGCGTCCGTGGCACTGCCTGTTAATCCATCCCAAAGAGCAAGTGTTCCTGCAATGTTAGTTAAACCTCCGTCTATACTAGGAGGGGTAAAGTTGCTTGTATAAACTCGATTAGAGTTAATTCTAAACCCCCTATACTCACAATTAAAGCCGCCATAGGTAGTATCTTGCCCCCATAGAGTATTTTGATTGTCGGGAGACGTAGTAATTAGACCAGTACCAGACGTTCCTATGAGAGTCCCATCTTTAAAAATTGTCACTGAACCATTACCGTTTGCAACAAACGCAAGGTGAGCCCAACTTCCAGTGTTTCCGAAAGAAGTGCTAGTATTATACATCCCACCCGAAAAGAATGCTAAGTTGCCGCTATCTGCTCCCATAAATAGTCGCCCACTCCCACCTGGATGTTGGTCTACAATCCAACATTGACCAGAAGGCGATGTCAACGGTCTGCACCACACTTCTACGGTATAAGTCAAATAAGCATTGGATGGAAAAAGGTTAGCACCTAAATTTACATAACTATTACCAGATTGATTGTCGGGTGTAGCTTTATAGTAATTCACTCCACTACTACCAACAGGATAAACAGTAATTTTACTATCAGTTCCTTTTGGTGACCTATAACTAATATCTTGTGATCTCATAAATCCACCACATCCAACCTGTACTCCTATCCTCTGTCCTGGTGTGACTGCAATATTATTCTTATATGCTAAAGAACCTCCACCTCCACTTGCACCATCATGCCTTGCCATACCTGATCCACCACCACCTACAGTGACAACACTAATACTTGTTACGCCTTCAGGTACATACCAATCATACTTAGTTACTTTTCCTACTCCAGGCTTATCTTCGCCAATATTATGTCCGTCAGCATGAAAAACTGCTTCTCCTATGGCAGTAGCTTTTGGTGCTTTAGGGCATAGATAAAGTTTACCATGTGATTCAGGATGTGGATGTCCATTGTCAAGAGCTCTCCTAGCTCTATCAAATCTATCTAAACCACAAAGTTCATTACCATACCCACTAGTACCATCACCGTAAATACTAGAAACTGATACTGTTACTCTTGTTGGATGAGCATATGACTGTGCTCCATAATTATAGGTAGTATTATATTGGTTCTCTTGCCATGCAGCACCACCCCAATATCCTCCTCCTCCACCACCTTCCAAACGACCACCTGCTCCACCACCAAATCCACCAATTCCACCATGACTACTAGAATTAGGATCTCTATTCTGGTTATTATATCTTGTATTATAATTACTAGCTTCCCAGTGTATTCCACCTAATCCAGATTTATTACTTATCTTATTAGACGAATCTAATATTGGCATTCCAGATCTTTTTTCCATACCTGCAGTAGATCCATAGTTATTATACCAAGGAGCATCTGCACCTGCAGCATTATGAACATTAACAGTAGAATAAGGAGTATAGTTAAAACTTCCACCAAATGCACCCCTACCAAAAATATCATATCCCCAATTGTTTCCAGCATTTATAGCACCTAATATCCAATCAGTAGCACCAGTACTTGTTTCACCTCTTGCAGGTACATCTTGACTATTCCAACTTTGCCAGTTTGCTCCATTACCACCTGCAGCAACTAAAAGACATGTAACAGAAGCACTCTCAATATAACTATTACTTATTGAAGTTTCAGATTCACTTCCATTTAACTCAAACAAATACGTTGCTCCACCTCCTCCACCACCTGAATTTACAGAATCTCTAACCTCTCCACCTTTCTGACCTACAAGAATACCTATCCATCTACCACCAACTAAATCAACTTCTCCCTTAATATACCAAGGAGATCCACCTTTATTTTGGCCATTAGTCCAATCAGGAGATGGTCCACCAAATGCACCTCTTATCTTAAATGTATATGTTCCAGACTGAGGTGCTCTTACAAAAATAAATCCACCATCAGTATAGGTAGTAGTAGGATCAGTATAAGCAAAATAATGATTTTCAGTCCAAAATTTCTGATCCTTATATTCATTCTGCATCATGGTAGCATTAGGACCAGCATTACCATATGCACCAGCAGGAGTAAAAACCATACCAGCATTATTATATACATGCTGACCAGCACCTCCTCCAGCAGAAGTTGATGCACTGAATCCGAATTTATCTCCCGTATAGATGGGTGACATGGAAAAACCCCCTATCTATATGTTATGTACTCTGTGAATAACCACCATTCTTAGTGGCATATATCTGATAACTAGATGCTGTTGTATTTGTACCGCCCGTATAATGAACAAGATAAGAAACAAAGTCTCTCTGTCCACCAGTTTCCGTTAATGTCATTGTGGTTCCAGAACCAGTCAAGACACTTGTTGTTATTCCTGCTACTAATGCACCGTCCTCAAATCCTCTAACAGTTACGTTAGTTCCGATACCAGCAGCAGTTGTACTATTACCCATAGCAGTTGTACCCTGCGTATAGATAACTGTTATCGTTGATGCATTTGACTGTCCAGTATCTGCTGGCATGTTCTTAAAGGAAACAATACCAACATCAGCAACACAAGTATGAGTGTATATTGTTGCAGCATTAACATCCAGTTCTAACACAAGTGCTGCACCATCCATATATGTGACACCTGCACCGACAGTCTCAGTAACACCTGCTACTTTCTGTCCCGTATTAAATGTCCATGTTCCCGTATCTCTTTCCCATGTTAAATTCTTATTTCCGTCATTACCACCATATACTTCTATACCACAACCATCTGCTGTAGTATTACTTGCAGGGTATGTAGATCCAATACCAACTGTCTTGTCCTTTACGTCAAGTACATCAGTGTGGATAATTGTTTGTGTGCCGTCTACTTGGAGGTTCCCTGATAAGGTGAGGTTAGTACCAGTAGCATTAGTTCCTAGTGCAGTAACACCAGCAACTGCTCCATCAAAGGAAGATGCTGTTATAACTCCTGCAGAAACTGCCCCATAAGGAAAACTTGGAGCACCGTACCCAGCTTTATCAGTAAGACTATTCGCTCTAACTCTTGACATTTGGGTTCACTCTCCCCCGACTATTATTTCTTTATTTATTTAGGTTAATTGATATTCCGTTAATACATTATCTGTTGTCCATATTTGGTAGGAGTGTTACCACCAAGTCCTGGATATTCATCAGTTTTATTAACTCCCTGATTTGGAAATTCCCTCGTCATTCCATTGATAGTACCCCATACAATTCTAACTACACCATTACCACCAGCTCCTGCAGGAGAACCACTATGACCTCCACCACCTCCACCGCCAGGAAAACCACCATCTGGTCTACTATGACTTCCTTGACCTTGTGTTAGAGGAGAATAAGCTCTTAGATATCTACGATCAGCACCTGAACCAAGCATTAAATCTGTACCGTTATTATTGTTTCCATTCGGAGTTGATGAACCAGGATTTGCATAATTAGACTCACTCGAATTGTTTGAGTATCCTCTTAAACCAGTAGTATGAACATATGAATTTACAGTAAGTCCATTCGTTTCACCTGCCCAAGGATCATACGATCCACCCTTTCCACAAAAATCATATTCATTTCCAGGAGTATTTTGACTTTGAGCAGCAGCACCATCAGTTCCTTTACCATAGATACCAGTTCCTCCACCACCAGCACTATAATAATCACTAGATCCATTAGATGAACATCCACCACCACCTCCTCCATGTGCTCCTTTAACAGGAGCCCATCCAGAATATTGTGGATTTCCTGGAGTTCCATCACCAGTCAGTCCTCCACCATTATATCCACCTGCTCCTCCACCACTTTGACGACATCCACCCCAAGCAACTCCACTAGCACCATCACCACCACCATCATAATCCCCACCACGTACTCCCTTAGTAGAATTATCGACATAACCATTTGCTTGATTTTTATCGGCACGTTGTCCACCACCAGCTTGAGCATAAATTGTTCCATTATATTCAATCTTTGAATCCTTTCCCTCCATTCCATAACTACCGCCCCAATTTTGCTCAAATCCACCTCCACCAACATAAACATTAATATCCTCACCTGGTGTTACTGAAATATTATTTTTATACGCTAATGCTCCACCACATCCTGATGCACCATCATGTTCTGGTTGACCGCCTCCACCTCCACCAACACAAATAACAGAAATAGATGTTACTCCTTCAGGAACAGTCCAATTATAAGTTGTTTGAGCATTCCAAGTAAGCAACTGCGTCCAATTATCAGCATGAAAAACTGCTTCTCCTGGTTCACCACCACCAGCACCACCGCCTGGTTTGTTTAAGAAAAAAGCAGTACTAACTCTAGATAATGCTGGCATATTTAATACGTCCTGAAATCGTTATTTGATTGTCCTAAGACTTGATAATTCACTGTTGTTGATGCAGATCCTACTGTATTGATTCCAACAAAGTTAAAAATATCATATGCTTCTGTAGATGATGCACCAACAGTACCACCATTCCAACGAATAGTTTTAGTAACACCATTCAACTTAACGACATTACATGTTTGTGCTATTCCCGTCTGTTGAACAAACACACTAAATGTCAATGTGTGATCATCAAAGTCACTAGTAGTAGGAATATTGTTAATCTCTAATGTAATATCTCCTGTAGGATTGGTTGTAAATCCAATATTAGATGTTGAAGTATCATAGTTTAAGGTAACAGTATTACCACCAACTCTAGTAACTTTCTCTGCAACATTTTTTAATCTAGTATCTGTTGGATTTAATGTATCTGCATTTACAGTAGTACCAGTAAATGTAGTCGCAGTTATAATACCAGTATTAAGAGGGATATTAAACTCAAATGCTCCCTTTGTATTATTATATGTTAATTTCTTATCTGTTGTTCCAAAAATCTGAATACCAGAACCATCTGCTAATGCATCTGTAGGTGTTGCTGTAGAACCAATACCAACTAATTTATCCTTTATATTTAATTCTTCTGTATCAATTGTGGTCATCGTACCAGCAACTGAGAGTCTACCATTAACCTGTAGATTCGTTACGATACCAGCCTGTGCGATTATAGTACCACTAAGAGTTAGACCACCACCAGATATCTGAGTATCACCAGCAATTGTCGGACCTGCCGTTCCAGTTCTATTCTTTATGGTATCAACATTTAGAGATGACATTTTTTATTACTTTTTAGGTATTTATGTTGTTAACAACTATACATCAGCAGTGTTATTATTCGGGAAAGTTCTATTATAACCCCAAATAATTCTTATTTGCCCAGCTCCACCAGCACCAATGTCAGTGCCTCCATTCCCACCGCCACCAACGTAAGCATTATAAGTTGTGCCAGGTGTTACTGGAATGCTATTCTTCCAACATAATGCTCCACCACCGCCTGATCGTGTTCCAGTTTGGTTCGTAACACCTCCTCCACCACCATAATCTGCACCATTATGACTTTGAGAATCTTGACCACCAGATCCACCTTTTCCCCAGAAGGTTGCATCAGCACCTTTACCATACATTCCTACTCCACCACCACCTCTTGGTTGTCCCTGACTATCACCATTTGGAGGATTACCAGTATATGATCCACCTCCAGCACCAGATCCACTACCAGTTGTATATTGACTATTACTTGCACCCCACAGAGTTCCTCCACCACCTCCAGGTTGACCAGGACCACTATATCCTGCAGCACTTCCACCACCTGCTCCATAAGAAGATGAAGCTCCATCACCACCACTCCAGTTTTGATCACCACCACTAGCTGACCCACCAGCAGCAGAATTAGTATTCCGAGAATAACCACCACCAGCAGTAAGAGTTACACTACCAAAAGTAATTGTTGTATCTCCTGTAGCATCAGTCCATCCACCTCCAGCACCAATACAAACAACAGAAACTCTATGTACACCTGCAGGACATGTCCATGTAGTTGCATTTCCTGCAGAATTTAATACTGCTTGTCCAGCTGGTGGTGGTGTAAAATCAAGATTTAATGCCATTGCTAAACTAGTATTTCTGGAAGTAGATCCATAAGTCCAAGCAACGTCCCTATTTACTGATCCACCAGAAGTATCATCAAGTCTCCATGAGAAACACTCAGCTTCATTACCACCCTTACCCCTAAGACTAGGATTATGATACCATCCATTTCCACCACCCTCACCTATTGAAGTTGAAGCAGGGTTTGTTCCACTAATATACATGTTATTAGAACCTCTAGTTCCAGCAGTCCAAACTGAGAAAACATAAGGACTATATGGTGCAGATGGTTGATTTAGTGTCATACTTAATGCACAACCACTACCCGTTTGATTATCACTATATGTTGCTTGCTGCTCACTAACATTACTAAGAGGAACTGGACCTCTAAACACATACAAATGTGTATCCTCATTAGATCCTACCTGACCATAATAGTTATTACCACCCTCAGTACCATCTGCTACCCTATAAAACAATCTCTGGTCAACAGCAGCATGTTCAGAACTTTGAGTACAAAGAGTAAATCCAGTAGGAATATTACCAGTGATACTAGAAGTAACATCAGGACCATATTCCATAATAATCAATAAGTCACCTGCACGTATTCCATAAGGTGCTCTTACCTGTGAAGTACCATTATCTGTAAAGTTGCAAGTATGATATATCTTCTCAAATCTTCCATTAAATGTAGTTGCTACTGGGTAATGAGCACCTACATCTGTACCATCAAAATCTTTTCCGTGTTTTATATAAACTAATCCAGCACCACCACCTCCACCAATTCCATTACTATTATATCTTCCAGCAGCTCCTCCACCACCAAAGGAACCACCACCTCCTCCACCACCTTGTTGACCTGATCCTGTACCACCTATTCCACCATTTGTTCCACCATAATTACCACCAGAACCACCTACAGCACTATCTTTGTTTTCTCCAGTATTACCACCATAGACTCCACCATAACCACCTAATGTTCCACCACCAGATCCATCACGAGTATCAGATGAAAGATGAGTACCATCAGTACCTCCACCACCACCTCCCATGGCTCTTTGTGTATAACCACCTATTGCTAATTCTCCTCCAGGTCCACCATCACCACCACATTCATTATCTGATCCTCCACCACCGCCTCCACCAGCGTACATACTTCCCGATCCACCATGTCCAGCCCATCCATTATCTGCACCATATCCACCTCCACCAGCACCACCGTTTGATCCACATGCATCATCTGATGGTACAAAAGGCCAACCCCATCCACCCATAGGATCATTTGCAGAAGGATATCCTTTTCCTCCAGTACCGTTTATATCTCCACCAATTCCTTGTCCACCATTAGCTGTATTACCTTGAGCTGAACTAGAAGCACCACCTTGTCCACCTGTTGCTTCTATTGTTTGACCATTAGGTCCATAAAATTTACTCTCTGTGCCATCTAAACCACCACTATTCCGATTCTCATCTCCAGCAGTACCTACATCTAAAGTATAAGTCGTTCCTGGTACTAAATTGGTATAATATTTCATTACAGCACCACCGCCTCCTCCACCACCATTATTACCAGCACCACCGCCACCGCCAACACAAACAACTCTAGCTGCAGTTACACCAGCAGGACATACCCACGCAATACCATTACCTGGCGTGAAAAATA
>CERB01021914.1_pt1 | contig 11869 bp, 9 predicted proteins | sample 356271 | NCBI WGS metagenome assembly CERB01 (sample SAMEA2621155, study PRJEB7988) | marine metagenome | isolation source: saline water (ENVO:00002010), including
AAGCCGGTGTAAACGGTTACGTTGTTAAGCCATTCACTGCTGCTACGTTAAAAGAGAAGCTCGATAAAATTTTCGAACGTTTAGGTTGATCCAGACGCTCACCAGAGATATGAGGTTTACTGGATGTCAACACAAGTAAATGTTCCTATTACCCTTGAAGAAGCCAAACAATTGGTTGCCTATTTGGAAGAGGGTGATTCTGCTTCAGCTAATGCCATCTTAGAAGCGGCGTCAATGAAAGAGTCTATTGAGCTCTTCGCCGAGGTTGGAAAATTGACGCGCCAACTTCACGACGCGTTAAACAACTTCCAAATTGATGATCGCATCAAAAACTTGGCCAATGATGATATTCCCGATGCGCAATCGCGTCTTACCTATGTCATTGAAGAAACAGAAAAAGCCGCAAATACCACTATGGATGCCGTTGAGGCCAGCATGCCAATTGCTGAACTATTAAGTTCACGCATAAGCAGCGTGATGCCAGAGTGGAAAAAACTAATGAGCCGTCAAATCGAACTAGGCGAATTCAAAGCTTTATGTGCAGATTTAGACGAATTGTTGGAAGACGGCGCTGAACAATCAGCTAAACTTACACAGTTACTGACCGAAGTGTTAATGGCACAAGGTTATCAGGACCTGACCGGGCAAGTGATTCGCCGGGTTATAGATTTGGTTAAGGAAGTTGAAGATAGCTTAGTAAACATGCTTACTATGTTTGGTGAGCCTGAGACATCTGAACAGACGAAAACACCGGTCGAAACGGTCAAGAAGATCGATGGTGTAGAGGCGGAAGGCCCCATTATCGATGCCGACACGCGAGATGACGTTGTGTCTGGCCAAGATGATGTTGATGACCTTTTGTCTAGCTTAGGTTTTTAGGGGAGCGGGCGCATGTCGTTTGATGTTGACGAGGATATATTACAGGACTTTCTGGTTGAGGCCGGGGAGATACTTGAACAATTACAAGAACAGCTCGTTGATCTTGAAAACAATCCAGAGGATGCAGATTTATTAAATGCAATCTTTCGGGGTTACCATACTGTCAAAGGTGGAGCAGGATTTTTATCACTCACTGAGTTGGTTGAAATTTGCCACGGCGCAGAAAATGTTTTTGACGTCATGCGCAACGGTCAAAGAACCTTAACACCAGAGCTTATGGACATCATATTACAAGCCACCGATGTGGTTGTAGAGATGTTCGAAAATGTAAAATCGCGCGAGCCTCTTGTACCCGCAGACGCGAAGTTAGTCGATACACTGCATAAGTTAAGTCATCCTGAAACGCCAGGGGAGAATATCTTCGGTGACGATGACGCGCCTGCCCCGCCCGCGCCGAGTAGTGAGGCACCAGAAGAAGAGTTTGCCATTGAAGAGCCAGCGGCTCAGGAAGCTGCATCTGACGGTGGTATTGACGATATAAGCGAAGACGAATTTGAAGCACTTCTTGATGAGCTTCACGGCTCTAGTGCACCTGGCGCAGCCTCCAAAGCGGCACCAGCGCTTGCAGCGCCAACGCCTCCAGCCGGGGGTGATGATATTACAGACGATGAATTTGAAGCACTGCTCGATGAGCTTCATGGAAAAGGTCAATTCAGTAATGAAGAGGCAGCCGAGCCGGCAAAACCCGCAGCGCAACAACCTACTGCACCAGCAGGTTCAGACGACGAAATATCTGATGATGAGTTTGAAGCACTGCTAGATCAACTTCATGGCTCAGGACAAGGGCCATCGAAGAAAGAGGAAGCTCCCTCTAAACCGGCCCCAGCGCCTGTGGACGAGAAGGCGACTCAAGCGGTACAAAAGGCGAAGCAACAGCAAGCGGCTGCATCTGCACCGAAAGCCGCGCCAGCGCCCAAAGCGCCGGCAGCTAAGGCTCCAGCAGCGAAAGAAGCCGCTAAGAAAGACGATAAAAAAGCCGCGCAAGCTCCGCCGCAAGCAGAGACAACGGTTCGGGTTGACACCAAACGCCTTGATCAAATCATGAATATGGTGGGTGAACTGGTATTGGTACGTAACCGATTGCTAAGTCTTGGTATTAATACCAATGACGAAAGCATGACAAAGGCCATCGCCAATCTCGACGTGGTTACCGGTGACTTGCAAGGTGCGGTGATGAAAACGCGCATGCAGCCCATCAAGAAAGTGTTTGGGCGTTTCCCTCGCGTTGTACGAGATTTGGCGCGAAGTCTGAAAAAAGAAATTACGCTGCAACTAGAAGGTGAAGAGACCGATTTAGATAAGAACTTAGTAGAAGCATTGGCTGATCCATTGGTTCACTTAGTTCGAAATTCGGTAGACCATGGTGTCGAAATGCCAGATGACCGTGCTGCGGCTGGTAAGCCTCGCATGGGAACAGTCAAATTGTCGGCCTCTCAAGAAGGGGACCATATCCTACTGACTATCGAAGATGATGGTAAGGGAATGGATCCTGATAAGCTAAAAGACATTGCGATAAGTCGTGGTGTACTCGACGCCGATGCCGCAGCGAGAATGTCTGACGTTGAAGCGTTTAACTTAATATTTGCGCCAGGCTTCTCCACGAAAACAGAAATCAGTGACATTTCTGGGCGTGGTGTAGGCATGGACGTAGTGAAAACCAAGATTAATCAACTGAATGGTACGGTTAACATCGACTCACAGTTGGGCAAAGGTACGCGCCTTGATATCAAGGTTCCGTTAACCTTAGCTATCCTGCCCACACTGATGATTGTCGTTGGCAAGCAAACGTTTGCTTTACCCTTAGGCGCGGTTAACGAAATCATTAATATGGACATCAAAAAGACCAATACCGTTGATGGCCAGTTAACAATGATTGTGCGCTCTAAAGCGATACCGTTGTTCTTCTTGGGTGAATGGTTAATTCGTGGCCCTAAAAATATTCATAAAGAAAAAGGTCACGTTGTCGTCGTTCAAATAGGCACGCAGCAAGTTGGTTTTGTAGTAGATGCATTGATTGGACAGGAAGAAGTCGTCATTAAACCGCTAGATGCCTTGTTACAGGGAACGCCTGGCATGGCTGGCGCTACAATCACTTCTGATGGCGGTATCGCCCTCATCCTAGACATTCCAAGTTTACTTAAACGGTACGCGCGTAAACCTTTAAAGTAGAACGACGAAACAAATAGGAAATATACATCCATGGTCTTTAAAGTCCTGGTGGTGGACGATTCGTCTTTTTATCGTCGTCGGGTTCGCGAGATACTTGACGATGATAGAGAGCTAGAAGTTGTTGGCGAAGCCAAGAATGGTCGAGAAGCCCTAGAGAAAATTGACGCGTTAGCGCCAGATGTTGTGACAATGGACGTAGAAATGCCCGTGATGGACGGGATTTCTGCCGTTAAAGCAATTATGGCCAAGCGACCACTGCCTATTTTAATGTTTTCATCTCTTACACATCATGGCGCGCAGGCGACCTTAGACGCACTTGAAGCAGGTGCTTTAGACTTTCTTCCTAAAAAGTTTGAAGATATCGCTAAGGATAGAAAAGACGCAGCTCGCATGTTATGTACTAAGGTGCGGTTAATTGCACGGCGAAGTGGGGGCTTAAGTCGGCCTTTACTCAAGCGGATAGAAACTTGCAAGCTGCCCGCCAATGCACCTAGGCAACCCTTTTTAAAATCGTCCAGTTTATTGTCGGGTAGAAAAGAGGCTGTCACTCAGCCCACAGTATCGTCGGTAAAGGCGTCAGGTAAAAAGTACCAGTGTCTTGCTATAGGTGCCTCTACAGGCGGACCCGTAGCGCTTCAGAAAGTACTCACGCCACTGCCCGCAGATTTTCCGTACCCGATATTATTGGTTCAGCATATGCCTGGCACGTTTACTCACGCATTTGCGCAGCGGCTTAATACTCACTGCCATATTGGGGTGAAAGAGGCTGAGCATGGCGATGTGCTAAAACCTGGTGTTGCTTATTTGGCGCCAGGGGGCAAGCAGATGCTTATTGAAGGGCAAGGTGTTAAAAAGACGATTGCCATTACAGATGCGAATCCCTCTGACAAAATTAGCTACAAACCCAGCGTTGATTTAACGTTTGGAACGCTAGCAAAAGCCTATGGCGGAGACGTACTAGGTGTAATCCTGACCGGAATGGGGGCTGATGGCCGAGAGGGCTGTCGTGTATTGAAAGACAAAGGGGCGACAATATGGGCACAAGATCAAGCTTCTTGTGTGGTATATGGAATGCCGCAAGCCGTTGCAGTGGCGGGTGTCTCGGAAAAAAGTATCAATATTGACGATATGAGTACCTGTATCCAAACTGAAATGAAGTAAGTCGCGCGTTTATTAATTTTGCTAGGAATATCGTAATGAAGGTGTGGACAGTTGCAAACCAAAAAGGCGGGGTAGGGAAAACCACGACAACCGTTTCACTGGGTGGATTATTGGCACAGGCGGGGAAGCGTGTGCTTATGGTCGATACTGATCCCCACGCGTCTTTAAGTTATTATTTTGGAATCGATGCAGAAGCGCTAAGTCATTCGGTTTACGATATTTTTATTCAATCTCCAGACATATCTGCCGATAAAGTGATGGACTGTTTGTGTCCTACCAAGTTGGACAACCTATACGTATTGCCCGCGACAATGGCATTAGCTACCCTAGATAGAACCATGGGGAGCGAACAAGGTATGGGTTTAGTGCTGAAAAAGGCACTGGCCAAGGTAGAGCACGAGTTTGATGTAGTCATTATTGATTGTCCGCCTGTACTTGGGGTATTAATGGTTAACGCACTTGCAGCGTGCCATAAAGTGATTGTGCCAACGCAAACCGAGTACTTAGCATTAAAAGGTCTCGATCGCATGATTCGAACCATGGAAATTATGGGGCGCTCATTACAAAAGTCGTTTGATACTGTCATTATTCCGACCATGTTTGACAAACGTACTAATGCCGCATTGGCGTCTCGTGAACGACTCATGACCGATTACGGCGAGCGGGTTTGGACAGGTGTTGTGCCCGTTGATACTCACTTTAGAGATGCAAGTCTTGTACAGTTACCTATTTCAGTCGCGTACCCGAAAACACGTGGTGTCACGGCCTATGCAAAATTATTAGAGGTTTTGGAGAAATAACCTAGCATGAGTAAGCAGTCTCCCTTCGCGCGAGAAGACGTTATGGAAGCCTATCTAGATAGCCTTCTAAAAGAGCCTGAGGAAGATCCAGGCGATGTGACTGCGCGTACCTCTAGGTTATTAGAGCAAGCTGCACAGCAACTCGCAGAGAGCGGGTTAAGTGCAGATGAAACATTCAGTATTGAAGAGACAACGATTAAACCAGAGGTACCGGTGGAAACCCCGCTACCTCCTGTTGTCGAAAAAAGGGATATACCCTCTTCAGTGGAAGCCGAGGAAGGTGAAAATAGCGACGCTCAACTGATTGAAGATATCAATGAGCAGGCTTTTTCAGAGGTTTCGGCGGGTCAAGAAGGCGGAAATATACCGCCAGAGCAAAAAATTCCACTAAAGGATACTCTCGATTCTCGCTTTCAAGCGTTATTCTTTGAGGTAGCGGGTTTGACCCTCGCGGTTCCACTGACTACGCTTGGTGGAATACATCAACTTGATAAAGTGGGGCCTCTTTTTGGTAAGCCTGATTGGTTTATGGGTGTGATGATCCATCGAGAGGAAAAAATTAATGTGGTTGACAGTGCAAAGTGGGTTATGCCAGAAAAATATGACGAAAACCTCGCACAATCTCTAAACTACCGATATCTTATTATGTTAGGAGATAGCTGGTGGGGGATGGCTTGCGAAAAGCTCGTCAATACTGTCACTTTAACGAAAGCTGACGTCAAATGGCGTGAGTCTGTAGGTAAGCGTCCTTGGTTAGCGGGGATGGTAAAAGAAAAAATGTGCGCGTTAATTGACGTTAGCGAATTAATATCTATGCTTAACAAAGGCTTAGGCAGTAACGACCAGACGCCATAGTATTGGGAGCCGGTTCATGAGCGATGAAAGAACAAACAGTAATGCCACCGACAGCAACGATGAAATCCTTCAATGGGTTACTTATCGCCTAGGTGAAGAAACTTACGGTATTAACGTAATGCAGGTACAAGAAGTATTACGTTATACCGAAATAGCGCCAGTGCCCGGCGCGCCTGATTATGTATTAGGGATCATAAACCTACGCGGAAACGTGGTTACGGTTATTGATACCCGAGCGCGTTTTGGGTTACCCCCTACGGAAATTACCGACAATACGCGGATCGTTATCATCGAGTCAGATGAGCAAGTGGTAGGTATCCTGGTCGATAGCGTGGCAGAAGTGGTTTATTTACGCTCTTCTGAAATAGATAGTGCGCCGAACGTGGGTACTGAGGAAAGTGCTAAATTTATCCAAGGTGTGAGTAACCGAGATGGTGAACTTCTCATTTTGGTAGATTTGAACAAACTCCTTAGTGATGATGAATGGGATGAGCTAAGTAGCTTATAAGCCTGTCATATTCTGCAAAGGCAGGTAACCTAGTTACTTGCCTTTTTTGTTTAATGACTTCACCAAGTTAAAAGGCCTAGCGCAAATGGAAATGCAGTTCATCGCACCGACACTTTATGAAAGTATATTGCTGGTGCTCGTTGTTGTGCTTTCATTATTGATAGTTTGGCTGTTTAAGCAAATAAGATCACTCCAGCAAGGGATCAAAAACCTTGAAGCCAAGTATGATAACCGTTTAGAAGAAACGGTCTCTTCGGTTCGCAACTTTGCCCATCAGCAAAATGAAGAGCAAGCTCGCAACCTCGTGGTGACGCGACACATCCAAGCGTTGCAAGGTAAGTTTGACGATCTTGAAAACCAACTGCGCGAAGTCAAACTACAAGATCCTTCCCTTCGCCTTTATCAACGCGCAGCTGAATTGGTGAAGCAAGGCGCCTCTATTGAAGAAATAATGGAGGCATGCGATATACCGCGGGCAGAGGCCGAAATGTTGAGTATGGTACACCGTCAACCCGCTGGCTCTTAAATTCATTTAGACGTCTAGACGTAAAGATGTTGACATCTTCCCGTGAATTGCCACAATACAGTCATTGTAAAAATGACTGGAGCTTTTCATGCCAATTCGTATTCCCGATCAACTGCCCGCTCAGGATGTGTTGCTGGGCGAAAACATTTTCACGATGGAGAGTGACAGGGCAGCAAACCAAGATATTCGCCCCCTTGAGGTAGGTATCTTGAATCTGATGCCGAATAAAATTGAAACCGAAGTGCAATTACTTCGACTGCTTTCAAATACGCCTTTGCAAATCAACGTTGATTTGATTCGAATTGATAACCAAGCCCCTAAGAATACGCCTCAATCGCACATGGATGCCTTCTACCATGACTTTTCACAAGTTGCAGATAAAAAGTATGATGGGCTTATTGTGACAGGCGCACCTCTTGCACTTTTAAACTACGAAGACGTTAACTATTGGGCGTCTATGACCACCATTTTGGAATGGGCGCAACGTCATGTTAACTCAACCTTGTATCTTTGTTGGGCAGCACACGCCGCCATGTATCATTTTCATGGGGTGATGAGGGAGCTTAAAAAAGAAAAGTTCTCTGGGGTATTTGAACATCAAGTGTTAGATCCCAATAATGAATTACTCAGAGGTTTCGACCCCACGTTTTTTGCACCGCACTCTCGTTACGGGCATATCGACACGTCAGTTTACAACAGCATTGATGGGTTAAACGTGGTGGCTTCATCTCAAGAAGTGGGGGCATACGTTGTGGCCTCTGAAGATAAGCGTATGGTATTTGTGACCGGGCACCCCGAGTACGACCCAGATACGTTGAAGGATGAGTACCTAAGAGACTTACAATCAGGGCAAACGCCGAAAGTGCCTGCGAACTATTTTCAACACGATAACCCGAATGAGCCGCCAATGGTTCGTTGGCGTTCTCACGGCAGCCTTTTATTTACAAATTGGTTAAACTATTTTGTTTATCAAACCACACCGTACGATTTAAATCAGCTTGCTGAAAAACCACAGCCAAAGAGGTAACGCGTGAGCTTACAATCTATCTCAAACAAGAAGCGAGCTTTGTTAACGCAAGCAGCAGAAAAACGAATCCTTATTCTCGATGGTGCTATGGGTACCATGATTCAAGAGCATAAACTTGAAGAAGAAGACTATCGCGGAACACAATTTGCCGACTGGCATTGTGACGTGAAAGGTAACAATGATTTACTCGCGATCACTCAGCCCGACATTATTTACAACATACACTGTGCGTATTTTGAGGCGGGTGCCGACATTATTGAAACCAATACCTTTAACGCCACCACTATCGCTATGGCAGATTACGATATGCAAGCGTATTCACGTGATATTAATATTGCTGCTGCAAAAGTGGCGCGTAAAGCGGCTGACGCGTATACCGAGAAAACACCAGATAAACCACGTTTTGTTGCAGGCGTGCTTGGCCCAACTAACCGCACCGCGTCTATTTCGCCAGATGTAAACGACCCAGGCAAACGTAACGTCACGTTTGATGAATTAGTGGAGGCCTATAGTGAATCCACAGAGGCCTTAATTGAAGGTGGGGTCGACCTTATCATGCTTGAAACCATCTTTGATACGCTGAATGCGAAGGCCGCTGCCTATGCAGTAGATAGTGTATTTGAAAAGCTGAATGTCACCTTACCTGTCATGGTGTCAGGCACCATTACAGATGCATCAGGTCGAACTTTGTCGGGTCAAACTGCAGAAGCCTTTTATTATTCTATGCGACATGTAGCGCCCTTTTCCTTTGGACTAAACTGTGCTTTAGGGCCGGATTTATTGCGCCAATATGTAGACGAAATTGCTGGCGTTAGTGAGTGCTTAGTGTCGGCTCACCCGAATGCAGGTCTTCCAAACGAGTTTGGTGAATACGATATGGAAGGGGAAGAAATGGCCGCGCATATTAAAGAGTGGGCGGAATCTGGCCTAGTGAACATTGTGGGGGGCTGTTGTGGCAGCACACCAAAACATATTGCAGATATCGCCAACGCCGTTGCAGGTATAAAACCCCGAGCCGTGCCCAATATTGCGCCCAAAATGCGCCTATCAGGCCTTGAGCCATTCGTACACTAGGAGGTAATGTGAGCGCAGAATTTTCAACCTTTATTAATATTGGTGAGCGAACCAATGTAACCGGTTCAGCTCGATTCAAACGGTTAATTTTAGAAGGCGACTATGAAGTTGCTTTAGATGTCGCACGCCAGCAAGTAGAAAACGGTGCACAAATCATCGATATTAATATGGATGAGGCAATGCTCGATTCGAAGCAAGCCATGGTCACCTTCTTAAACCTCATTGCTTCTGAGCCGGATATTAGCCGTGTGCCTATTATGATTGACTCTTCGAAGTGGGAAGTCATTGAGGCGGGGTTAAAATGCGTGCAGGGCAAAGCTATTGTCAACTCCATTAGTTTAAAAGAAGGTGAAGAAAGTTTCTTAGCACAGGCCAAGAAAATTAAACGATATGGCGCTGCAACAGTAGTCATGGCGTTTGATGAAAAAGGGCAAGCCGACACCCAAGCCCGTAAAATTGAAATTTGCCAACGCAGTTACAGGCTGCTTACAGAAGACATAGGCTTTCCACCTGAGGACATTATCTTCGACCCCAATATCTTTGCTGTGGCTACAGGTATAGAAGAACATGATAATTACGCAGTAGACTTTATTGAAGCCACACGTGTCATTCGCCAAACCTGTCCCCATTCTCACATTTCTGGTGGGCTATCGAATATTTCCTTCTCATTTAGAGGCAATAACCCTGTTCGAGAAGCCATGCATTCAGTATTTCTCTACCATGCCATTCGTGCAGGTATGGATATGGCTATTGTGAATGCGGGCCAATTGGAAGTTTATGATGAAATTCCAGCTGAGTTACGCGATGCGGTAGAAGACGTGATACTCAATCGAAGAAGCGACTCTACTGAAAGATTGCTTGATATTGCCCCTAATTATCAAGGTGACGGAAAAGCCGCTGCGAAAGAAGATTTAAGCTGGCGCGAACAGGATGTAAACAAACGTTTAGAGCATGCGTTAGTTAAAGGTATTACCGACTTTATTATTGATGATACCGAAGAGGCACGACAAAAAGCCGAGCGTCCATTGCATGTTATTGAAGGGCCGTTGATGGACGGCATGAACGTGGTGGGTGACTTATTCGGTGAAGGTAAGATGTTTTTGCCGCAGGTGGTGAAATCAGCCCGTGTGATGAAAAAGGCCGTGGCTCATTTACAGCCCTACATTGAGGCAGAAAAATCAGATGACGCTAAAAGCAACGGCAAAATATTGCTAGCAACGGTAAAAGGGGATGTTCACGATATTGGCAAAAATATAGTGGGCGTGGTACTTCAGTGTAATAACTTTGAAGTGATCGATCTTGGCGTCATGGTCCCTGCGGCAAAAATTTTACAGGTTGCCAAAGACGAAAATGTCGACATGATAGGCCTTTCAGGGTTAATCACGCCTTCCCTCGATGAAATGGTGCATGTAGCGAAAGAAATGGAACGCCAAGGATATGAAATTCCCCTGTTAATTGGTGGGGCTACCACCTCAAAAGCCCATACTGCGGTGAAAATCGAGCAGAACTATCATTCGCCAGTGGCTTATGTACCTAATGCCAGCCGCGCGGTAGGGGTCTGTCAAAAGCTATTGAATAAAGGCTCTCGTGATATTTACGCGAAAGAATTGGCTGCGGAATACGACAAAGTTCGGGAGCAGCACGCACGGAAAAAACCACGGAGTAAGCCGGTGACGTTAGCGCAGGCACGTGACAATGCCTATCAGCCCGATTTCTCAGTGCTGCCCGTTGCGCCTAACAAGCTAGGGGTAACACCTGTAACGGCGTCCCTATCGGTACTTAGGCACTATATTGACTGGACGCCTTTCTTCTTAACATGGTCATTGGCAGGCAAGTATCCTCGCATATTAGAAGACGAGGTTGTGGGCGAACAAGCACAGTCGTTATTTGCCGATGCTAACGCGATGCTCGATACTATTATTGCAGACAATAGCTTAGAAGCAAAAGGTGTGATAGGCCTATTTCCAGCAAACCGTGTAGGCGACGATATCGAGATTTATGCCAATGAGGAACGCGGTGAAATCAAAGCTGTGGGGCACCACCTTCGTCAGCAAACCCTTAAAGATAAGTTTGCCAATTATTGCTTAAGTGATTTTGTTGCACCTAAGTCCTCAGGTATTCGTGATTATGTGGGCGCATTTGCGGTCACGGGCGGCATTGGCGAAGACGAACTCGCGAACCAGTTTATACAAGCCGGTGACGACTACAACGGTATTATGGTAAAAGCGGTGGCCGATCGGTTGGCAGAAGCCTTTGCTGAATATCTTCATGAACGTGTTCGCAAAGAATACTGGGGGTATGCAAAGGATGAAGACTTATCTAATGAAGAGCTTATTAGAGAAAAGTATCAAGGCATACGTCCTGCGCCAGGCTATGCTGCGTGTCCAGAGCATACTGAAAAGCAAGTTATCTGGGATTTACTCGATGCTGAAAAACATACCGGCATGAAGCTCACAGAAAGTTATGCCATGTGGCCAGGGGCTTCGGTATCTGGTTGGTACTTTGCCCACCCAGAGTCAAAATATTTTGCCGTGGCAAAGATTCAGTCTGACCAAGTTGAAGACTATGCTTCCCGTAAAGGGTGGACACTGGAAGAGGCAGAAAAATGGCTGTCTCCTAATTTAAGCGATTAATCACAACAAGACATACCCAATGGAAAAACCGTTTAGCCAAGCTTGCGAAAATAATAAACGCCCAATCTTGCATGTGCTAGAGCGTGCCTTTGCCAATACGAAACGCGTATTGGAAGTGGGCAGTGGGACCGGCCAGCATGCGGTTTTTTTTGCTGAGCATTTGCCACATTTGCATTG
>CERB01016960.1_pt1 | contig 11834 bp, 15 predicted proteins | sample 356271 | NCBI WGS metagenome assembly CERB01 (sample SAMEA2621155, study PRJEB7988) | marine metagenome | isolation source: saline water (ENVO:00002010), including
AGTTTATTCTATAATTTCAAGCAGGGTTCAGAAGATATGATGGATCAATATGATTATGAAGAGTTTTTTAATGCATCTAAAGGTCACCCACCTATACTCAAGGAACATCTTGCTGGTCGTATTAGTGTAGAAGAGATGTGTATCTATGAAAAACTATTTTCTTACTGTAAAGACTATGATAAACAGTTGGATGATCCAGTTTGGAAGACTATTAGTATGAAGATAAGGAAGTACTTACCGTTTCTAAATATCGATAGGAATAAGTATAGAAATTATCTTTTAAAAAGGATACAAGAGAGGTATAATAAATGAGTAAATTTTTTGATTCTCCTATCATTAGGGATGAGATGCAAGAGATCATGGACATACAAAAAGATTTGTACTCAGTGATCCTAAAGTTTCCTAAGATGAGTGACGAGGCAAAGTGGGAGCATATAGAAACAATAAAAGAATTGCTTGAGAAACAAGAGATTATGTGGGCGAGGATAAAATTATCTGATGATCCACAGGCACTTGAGATGAAGAAGCAATTGGAGAAAGGATCTAATCAATTAGGTTTTGGTGATACAGATCTTGGTACAATATTTACAAACATGAAAACAACACTCAATCAGGTACAAAGAAATCTAAAAAGATGATGAAAATCAATCATCATTATAAACCATGGCATCATTTACAGGTAGAAGATTTTTTACCTCCAAATAGATTTTCTGAGATAAAAAGACTTGCTCACTTTGAGTATGAAACTTATAAAAGAACTGGAGTTAATTCAGTTTACACTGATCATAAAGGAAAGGATTACATATCAAGAAATAAGTATACTAGATTTCTAACTCATGATATTGTTCCAGAGACTAATCAATTTTTTGATATGCTCCCAGAACATAGAGGATATAAGGGTGAACTCAAAAAATTAGTACATTGGGCGATCACTCCAGAAAATTATAACTATCCCATACACATTGATAATGCATCAAGAATAAACACTTGCACCTATTACATATGGCCTGAAGAGGAGATAGGAACGATACTATGTAAAAATTCTAGTAGGAATGATGATGGGGATCACATCAAGGCAGATAAAGAAAGTGATTTTGAAATAGAAGTTGAATGGAAACCTAATAAACTTTTTGTCCATAATAGTATACCAAATAAGACATGGCACAGGTACTCTAGTAAATGTGAAAGAGTAGTGCTGTCAGTTTTTCTTGTACAACCTGATCTAATTAAAAGTAATAGGAATCAACATCAATACCTTTTAGACTTATGAAAATTTATTTTGATGGAACGTCGTGGACTGCAGGGGATTGTTTAGAAAATCCTTTTGAGAGTAGGTTTAGTAAACTAATATGTGATTATTTTGGTGCAGAAGAATATAATATTGCTACGAGTGGTGGTTGCAATAGAGCGATTGCAAGAAATATTTTGGAGCATGATCTGGATAATTATGATATTATAGTTATTCAAATGGTGAATCACAACCGAACTGAATGGTTTGATGAGGATAAAAAAAAATTTAGACAAGTAAAGACTTCATTACCATCATCATTCTCAAAAGAATTGAAAGAATATTGGACAACATATTACGAAAAAATATATCATAAAGAATATGGTATCACTGACGAGAAGATTTATTATAATTTATTGAGAAAAATATTACAAGATAAAAAACATATGATTGTTACTTGTGCTAGAGAATCATTTGTGCCTCTTGATATGGACATATCTCTTGATCTATATGATAATAAAAACAGACACGCTATTCACAATCAATGGGGAGAGAAACCACCTCATCCAAGACTAAAAAATTACTTGACAACTGGTAATCATCCTAATGAATTGGGTCATAAGATTATTGCTCAAATGCTGATAAACTATCTTGACAAAACCTAAATAGTTGTTTATAATAAACCTTGTACACGCAAGGGATTAATCCCACAATCTACTCAATCTAAAGAATCCAACGAATCAATCTATGACATTCGCAAATCTAAAGAAACAATCTAAACTTGGCAGTCTTACTTCCAAACTGACCAACGAAATCGAAAAGATGAACAAAGGCACCACAGGTGGTGCAGATGAAAGACTATGGAAGTTAGAGGTCGATAAAGCAGGTAATGGTTACGCTGTAATCAGATTTCTACCTGCACCTGATGGTGAAGAACTACCTTGGGCAAAACTTTATTCACATGCATTCCAAGGACCTGGTGGATGGTATATTGAGAATAGTCTCACTACATTAGGACAGAAAGACCCTGTATCAGAATACAATAGACTGTTATGGAACAGTGGTATTGATGCAGATAAAGAACTTGCAAGAAAGCAGAAGCGTAAACTCACATATATTTCTAACATATATGTTGTAAAAGATCCTACCAACCCACATAATGAGGGTAAGGTATTCTTATACAAATTTGGTAAGAAGATCTTTGACAAACTCACAGCAGCAATGCAACCTGAGTTTGAGGATGAGGAAGCAATCGATCCATTCGATTTCTGGAAAGGTGCTAATTTCAAGTTGAAAGCAAAGAACGTAGCAGGTTACAGAAACTATGACAGTTCTGAGTTTGCTGCAACATCAGCATTACTAGATGATGACGATGCACTTGAAGCAGTATGGAAGAAGCAGTATGCACTTACTGAGTTCACCAATGCTGATCAGTTCAAATCATATACAGATCTACAAACACGTTTGGATTCTGTATTGAACAACAAGCAAACCCGTGTTGCACCAGAGGTAAGACAAGAAGAAGAGACTGTTGAACCAGTATCACTTGAGTCAGTCACTGCCCCAGTCGGAGCAGGTGCAGGTGCAGGTGATGATGATGCACTATCATATTTTCAAAAGTTAGCAGAGGAGTAATCCTACACCAAAATCGACTTTTGAATTACAGAAATGGCGGAAAAAAACTCCGCCATTTTTTTGCCCCTTAAGTTTTTTATGAACATAAAAATAATAAAAACAGGTATTGACCCAAAACCCTTTTTAGACCAAATTACCGAAAATGACTGGAATTGGGTTTCTAGGCAAAAGGGTCTAGGTGGCGATACTAACCCATATGGGTTTTTACCACTTGTTATGGCAAAAGTCAGAAAAGGTGAAGATCCACATGATTCGGATAGGCAGGGTAGAACAGCATTATATCAAAACTACACTTCTGTGCAAAAATTTTGGAAAGAGTGGAATATATCAGAAACAGGTAGAGCAGCATTCTTTAGATTAAAACCTGGTAGAAAAGTTTTATCACATATTGATAAAGGTTTATATTATCAAGACAAGGACAGATATCATCTATCTTTAGCGGGGACGTATGAGTATACAGTGGGTGATGAAAAAATGATAGTAGAACCTGGCACATTTTTTTGGTTCTATAATAAGATACCTCACTCAGCGATAAACGTGGGTGAGGTAGATAGAGTTTCTTTAGTTTTTGATGTTCCTCATAATAAGAATAATCCACATCATTAAGTAAATATAAAATTATAATGAATTTTTTTATAGTAAAACGAAAGATATTATAAAAAAACACGGTTTTGTGTGAATTTCAATATAATATAGTATGTGGAATTCAACAAAAACGCATGCAGGTATCAACAACTACCTTACATTCTTTAAAATGGACTGAAGATGGAGAATTATCTTCCATTGATATGGATAGGATTTTAGATGCCTTGGAAAATGTAGAAAAGGAGGAGGAAAAAGAATGAGTGGGGATCCTAGGCTAAAAGACCAACCATTGATTTTTTATTCAGATGAGATGACCCTTGCGAAGAAGATTCTTATTCAAAAACATGCAAAGTTTGTTGAGATAGAAGAAGTTGAGATCCAACAGAGATGGAGAACTGGTGGATTATTGCAAGAATAATTAACGAGGAGATAGTATTCTTAGATTATCTCCTATCTTGAGTCTTTTATTAATAAACTGAGAAGAATTACTATAAGTCATAATTTGTTTCATATCTTCCATAATAATCTGTAAGTATTCTTGTCTTAGAACATATATAGAACGTTTTGCGTCATTTTTTCTAACTTCAAAATCATAATGAGTTACTGAATCTAATACTAAAGAACCTGATTTACTCTCATTAGTACCAAATTCAGAATAATTGAATACAAAATCAGAATCAACTATTTGACCTGGTTCAAGCAGTATCTTATTATTACTATCTTTTATCGCTTTGGTTTCATAGTGTTTTATTGATGCCAATCTCTCTGCTGTATATTTGCTATTCAGATATACAATAAAGTCATTACCGTTCATTGGCCACTCATCTCTGACGCTTATAATATTATTTGATAATAAAACAACCCAATCTAATTCTGGATCATTATATAAATCTTGTGCTACATTATCAGGTCTATCATCACCTAGAATATTATATTTGGAAAAAGCAGTAGCATTTTCAAAGAAGTCGTCTCTTATCTTACCTCTTTTGAATATATTTTTAGCAGTGACGTAATCAATGCTAGAAGTTCTATCATTATGATATGAAGGAACTAGAATATTTGGAAATTGATCGAAGTATGCCATTAGTAACCTATGTCGTCTGTTGATGTTACGGCTGTGCTGCCAGTTTCTACAGGTCCTTCATCTCGAATTGTTGATTGTAATTCAGTAATTGATGATCTGTATGTACCATCATCACCTTCATAATCATCCCAAAAGATTGGAGTCAATTCGGTGAAACCTAGAGTCATTATAGATCTGACTGGTTGAGATATCACATTAGGATCATCATATGCTTGATATGAACCATCTGGTGCAAAATCTATTTGACAAGTTGTCAAAGCACAGATTTTGAATGAGTTTAAAGATCTAATTTTGTCTTGACCATTCATAAATGACAATCTAAACACATTTGGTGACATCAAGAATAAATCACTACTCAACTTTCTACTAGGTAACATACCTTGTTTGAAGAATCTCATAATTCTTCTGGTGGCAGAAGCGTCCTCAACGTTTTGTGGTGCAAATTGGAAAGTAAACTGAAATGATCTTAGTTTAGGACCTGCAAATAATAATTCAAGATTTGGGTTGACTGCTTTTCCGAATGCCCTTGTCATCATCTGATTGGGATCAGTATTTACATTGATTGATGCTAATGCTGCTCTTGCTGCTGCACTCGCCAATAAGTCATTCGCATCACCTGCCTGTCCACCTCCAAATTTTTTTATAACCTCTCCTATTCCTCCTATACCATCTTGAATAGTTTGTGCAAAATTACTTTCCCCCTTCATCAGTCGTCTTATACCACTAAAAGCACCCATAAATGACGCTGTTTCAAATGCATTTGCTCTTCCTTCACCCCAACTTACACCATTTCCAGTTCTAAGTTGATTAGGAATCGGCATTTTTACAGTGCCCAAATATTTTTTGAGAGTAGTATTTCTTGGTATTCCTTTTGTTATAACATCGGCAAATTTCAGAGTATCCTTTTCGCTCCTACCTACATTTACATTGTCAGTTGCTTTATCTTGGTTAAAAGGATTAGGAAGGACTCTGCCTCCTGGAACTAAAGCCCACCATCCAGCGTCTTTCAATCGACTCATTGTTACGTTACCATCTTTATTGTTTGTATTATCCTTTTCTCCATATTTTTCAGGAAGCAAATTTTTTGTAGGTGCCTGATACTGGAACATATCAATTTTCATATGATCCTGTGTCGGTCTTGATCTATCATTATAATGTGCATTTGCTGGATATTGCAATAAACCAGTAAAACCCTTTATTCTTTCGGTTGGTGGAGGGTTTGTTATAGATTCTTGTTTCTCTGCCTTTGGTTGTCCATTTGGACCCCATTCATATTCTTCTCGTTCTATCCGACCTAACTCCTCAGCTTCAGAAATCTCTGTTGTAGTTGTATCTACAGTATACGTGACAGCAGGTAGATGGACATTGTACGGATACAAACCAGTTGCTATTTCATACATTTCTGAGTTTTTTAATGCTTCATCATGTACAGTTCCGTATCCTGCTTTTACCGCTTTATTCTTAATATAATCCATCTCATTGAGATATGATGTCTGCCTATGACTATTTTCATCTTGATATATCATTCTTCCCAGAAACCCATTTGGACCAACCTCAACTAATTGCCCACCTTCTTTTACCTTTACAGAAAGAGTTTTACCATAAGTAGGACTGTTTAGGTCGATATCTAAGGTTTCATGTATTCTTTTGCCCTCTATCTTATAGTGAAACGTTTCGGTCAGAGGACCGTTACCACCATAAGCAGAGACTTTTATTTGTCCAGACATTATCTTCTATAAAAATTAGTTAGATTAGGGTCAATACTTATATTGACACCTCCCAAATTACGTACAAAGTCTTCTAGTCTCATTTCAACTGCTTTTTCCATATCAGTCAGACTAAGAGAAAGAAATATGCCTCTAACGTATGATCTGAGGTATTTATTATATCCAGATAACTTTGTAAAGTCATCACCTGCATCAATGTAACTCAATACTGCTGCTCTATTCTTAGGTTTTGTGTAATGAAGATTGACCCCGTAAAATGCTTTGCCTTCTACTGCGACAATATAAGATAAAGGGTTTCTATCGTAGAATGGAAGAGATTTAGCATATTTTGCACCATACTGGAACAGCATAAGTCTACCTGGTTGAGGACTTCCTACTGCCTGTGAATTTGGAAATACATTACTAAACTCCAAGTTCTTTCTCCGTTAGTATTTGAAATTGCCACTTTCTATCCTTGCAAAATTCCTCTGCTGCAATCCATTTTGCTTGATTCTTGGCATATGTCACAACCTCGGTCACATACTTTTTAGTTTTTCTTTTTTGTACTTTAGGTTCTTGCACTTGTTTGGCAGGTTTGATTTCAACTACCTTCTCTATCATTTTTCCAGTATTATCTTTGTATTTCAAGTAGAAATCGGGAAAATACCTATGAAAACGATTGTCGATGGGTGATTTGTATGGAATAACAATTTCTTCACTAGACCATTTGACAATATTAGTATTACTGTCACAATACCTCATGAATTTTAGTTCCCAAAGTGACCTATATACTATATTAGTGGGATCACCTTTATATTTTTTGGGTTTTGATGGTCTGAATTTGCCTTTATAAGACATTTTCTTGGTAAATCACACAATTATTTAGATGGCAAAGTTAGCAGATGTATTGATGAGACAGAAGCATCATCTCCCAACGGAGATGTTGCATAAGACTGACACGAAGTTTGGTAATATCGTACCCGCATTTAATAATTCATACGACGTTTATATAAACTTTAGAGGAGCAAGAGGATTACTTTCATTCATCAATCAGCATGGTTTTTATGATCAGAATAGTGATGAAGACATAGGAGATTACCTTAGACTGTTTTGCTCTGAGGCAGTATTGCCTGGTTCATCAATGGTGAATGCAGAGATACCTGGTATAAGACAAGGTATGATGACACAAGTGGGTGTTATGAGAAAGATGACCGATCTTACTCTTACATTCTTTTCTCAAAAAGATTATTACACCAATGATGTATTCAATGCATGGATGGAATATATCAGTCCTACTCGTATAGGCAATGGTCATTTTGGAACGAGTACAAGACAACGTAGAAACGATAAAAATACCTTTAGAAGATTAAAATATCCTGATGAATATAAATGTGAAATAGAAATCACAGCATTTAGTAATGATATTTTTGAGAAAAGTGAAAGACTTGAGGATACTAATATTAACATGGTACAAATACCAAGTAGTATCACATACTATGTTCAAAATGCTTTTCCAATCAATATAGTAGCAGCACCTCTTGCTTATGGTAATGCACAATTGATAAAAACTTCAATAGTATTTAAGTTTGATAATTTCTTTGTTGATAGAACATCAAGAGTAGGTGATGTTATTGCTTTTTCAGACCAACCATGGAAAAATACACGAGATGCTAATATTAGTAGAAGACCAACTTTAGTAAGTGGTACATTGAAAGGAGAATCTGATCCACCATCAGCATCATCTACTACAAATACTACAAAAAAAGAAGGACGTGGATTCTGGAGTAGAACACTTGGTGGTCTTGATGCTTTGTCTGGTAATAGATGGGATTTTGATAATATGGGTGGTAAGAAAGGAGGTAAGTAGTGACCTGCTAAATAAATCACTGAAGTAATTATTATGCCTTTACCAAAGGTCGTAGCACCAACATTTGAACTGAATCTTATATCATCTCAAAAAGCAGTAAAGTATCGCCCATTTCTTGTAAAAGAGGAAAAGGCACTACTTATAGCGATGGAGAATGGTAATGATAAGGACATCACCGCAACAATCAAAAATGTATTGAAGGGTTGTATGATGTCAAGAGTGAAGATAGATGATCTACCTTCATTCGATCTTGAATATCTTTTTCTAAATGTGAGAGGTAAATCAGTTGGAGAGACTGTTGATCTCATAGTAACATGTCAAGATGACGGAGAAACAACGGTACCTCTTACCATAGGTTTATCTGACATCAAGTTACACATACCTGATGGACATAGTGATACCGTAGACATTGGAGGTGGTATTTCAATAAAGATGAAATATCCATCAATGCAGCAATTCCTAGAGAATAACTTCATTTCTCCTCCAGACGAGACAAATCAAGACAGAATTGATAAGGCATTTGAATCTGTTGCAGGTTGTATTGATCAGGTATTCACTGAAGAAGAGGCATGGTCAGCAAGTGATTGTACTAAGAAAGAATTGGTTGCTTTTATTGAGTCACTAAATTCCCAACAGTTTGGTAATATAGAAAACTTTTTTGCCACAATGCCTAGACTGCAGTATAAATCTACAGTCAAGAACCCAAAGACAGATGTAGAGTCTGAAGTTCTAATTGAGGGTTTATCAAATTTTTTCGCATAATGCTTTATCATACGAGTCTTGACTCTTATTATGAGTCAAATTTCTCCTTGATGCAGCACCATGACTGGAATCTAAGTGATATAGAAGATATGATTCCTTTTGAACGTGAAATCTACATAACACTTCTTTCTAATTACATAGAGAAAAAAAATTTAGAGGCACAACAAGCAAAGAATGCAAACTCCTTCTAACTATCAATCTAAATCAAGTATGGTGGACTCGCCTATTGCAAGGTTGAGTAGTAGTAGGGCGTTAGTAAATTTTGAGAAAGTAAATACAAATATGATTCAACTTAGAACACAGTTGAAAACAGATACGGTAGATAAGAAAAAGTTTGAGGAGAAGAGAGCAAAATTATTCAAGAAGGAAGAAGAATCGCTAACAGGTCTGAGAGCAGCAACATTCAATCTAAGAACAATTATAGGTTCTATTTCTGGTGTATCTGCACTTTCAAGATTCAAGGAAGGTGATATTGGAGGAGGATTACAGGATACAGGTTTGGCGATTGCATCATTTTTGCCTGAGATTATAAGTATTACATCAAATATTGTCGTAGGTGGTCTTGCTACTAAGGGTTTGATTGGTGGTGGTAAGGGATTGGCAGCAAGTGCTCCTAAAGGTAAAGCAGGTCTAATGGCACTACCTTTACTAGCATTGGCACCATTATTGATGGGTGCAGGTAGAAATAATCAAGGTAATGCACCCACTTCTGAGTTTAGAAGAGAACAAGAATTAAGGAACACGAGAAAGAATATTATTAATTCTGGTGATACTGAGAGATTTGGTAAACAACTTGATAGATTTGAACGAATATTGGATACTATGGGAGGATCTAAAAAAACATCAGAAAATGTAAACAAATCATTGCCAGGCGTTGATATGAGTGGTGATGATGAAAATCAAGAAAATAGAGATGATGGTAGAGATGAAGAGGGAAGAGATAAAGATGGTAAAAAGAATATAGGAAATCAAATTGTAGATTTCTTATCATTACTTGATCCATTTAAAACTCCAATGAGTACCTTCAAATCTGATGAAGAGAATTTGCAAGATTCTAAAGATACTTTTGCTATATTTGGTACTATGTTTGATGGTGTGATGAAATTATTCAGACCTCCTGAAGCGAAAGCGGGAACCCTGGACGAATTTTTTAAAGATGGTGGTGTTTTGCCTAGTAATCTTGTAAATGCTGATGAGGATATCATAAACGTTAGAAATAATTTAATGAATATATCTGATTCATTCAGGATAAGTCAAGAAGGAGATGTTGATTTTACATCAATGCTAGGTTCAACAAAGGGAAAGGAAATGGAAGGTCTCATGACGAACTTTTTAGGAGTTGCAAAAGCACAGTTTGTACCATCGTCAGATGACGATAAATTATTATCTATTGCTGAGAGTTTCTCAAGTAAGTCATTAAATTATAAACCTATAACAAAACTTGAATTGGATAATAATTCTTTAGGAGATGTATTTTTTCCGATGCCATCAGGTGATAGTGAAATACCATCCTTTGTTGATCAGGGTCTAATAGCAGAGTCTGATGCAGGTGTAAGTGATCCTGTCGTAGAGGTGGATTTCAAAGGAAGTATTGATAAATTCATGAATAGATTACTTCTGAGTATTAATAGATAATGATAAACGTAAAAAAGTTAGTAAAGGTTTCAAGGCTAGCAGATACATCATCTGGTGGACTTGCTATGATGTTTAAGAGAAATACTCTTACAAACACAGTATCAAGAACCAAATTATATAAAGAAGAGGAAAAACTACAAAAACTAAGAGAAGATACATTCTCTGCTCTCGCTACAACATTAGGAGAGAAAGGAAAGAAAGGAGGTCTTACAACCTTATTAGGTGTACTTGGAATAGGAGGAACAGGTAGAATAGTAAGAAGATTTGGTGGTGGTCGTGGAGGTGGTGGACTCCGTGGTGGAGGTGGTCCACCTAAACTACCTAGAGGACCTCTTGCAAAAAGTCTATCAAAGTTTGGTAGGATTGGACCTCTAGCACTAGCATCAACAGGTTTAGATTTCTTTTCTAGGAAACAATCAGGTCAAAGTAATCTACAGGCAGGTGGTGGTGCACTTGCAGGTCTTGGTGGATTTGCAGGTGGAGCAAAACTTGGTGCAATGTTAGGTACAGCAATAATGCCTGGTGCTGGAACTGCTGTAGGTGGATTGTTGGGTGGTGCAGTAGGTGGATTGATGGGTGGTAATATATTTGATAGATTATATGGTCAAAATACATTAGGAGCAGGTGCTGATTTTAGAAGAATTCAAGAGTTAGAAAGAACAAGACAAGGAAGAACATTATTTGGTGAAAATTTAGACAAACTTGACGTTGTATTAGATAAGTTTGAAGCTACTTCTACCAGAGCAAAATTTGACCCATCTTTTGAAGAGTTCGTTGGGTCTATATCTGCTGTGCTTTTTGGTGTATCTCCTAAAAAGAAAGCTTCAACTCAAACTCCAGCTTTAATGAGACTGATTGATACATTATTCAATGCTGCGGTTGTTGTAGTTCCAGTTGCTAAACCTCTACAACTTAGTTGGAAACAAATTGCAAAAAACCTTATAATAAGTAAAAAATCTAGAAAAGCATCTGGATTTTTAAAATTCAGTAAAGATGCATCGAAGATCAAACCTGAAACCTTGGTTGAAAGGATGTCAAGGGCATTCAATAAAAACTTTGGTAAAAGTTTCAAACCAGCTTATAGTAAAAAGGGTTTAGAAGTAAGAACGAGATCAGAAGCTAATAAAATAATAAAACAGTTGAGAAAAGAGGGAATTGATCAAAGGATAGTAGATAATCAAATAATTGACGCTACAACTACTGTTCAGGGTGAGGCAGCAAAAAGAGTAGTTGGTCAAGAAAGTATACTTGAACAAATTCTTAGGAAAAGAAAATTGGATAAAGACCTCCTAAAACCAGGTTTCAACCCAATAACAAAGAAATTTGAATCCA
>CERB01048196.1_pt1 | contig 11834 bp, 9 predicted proteins | sample 356271 | NCBI WGS metagenome assembly CERB01 (sample SAMEA2621155, study PRJEB7988) | marine metagenome | isolation source: saline water (ENVO:00002010), including
CGACGGTTCTGCTTTACACTATAGAACGGTAAATAGCTGTATTACTTTAATGTCAGCGGTGCATGGTAAACAGTTGATTACTGTTGAACATTTAGCTGATGAAGGCACGCTGCACCCCGTTCAACAAGCACTGCTAGATTACCATGGGTCTCAGTGCGGCTTCTGTACACCTGGCTTTGTTATGTCCATGTTTGCCCTTTATCATAACGCAACGGCCCCCACCCGCGACGATGTTTTACACGCCTTGTCAGGCAACTTATGTCGATGTACTGGCTACCGCCCCATTATTGAAGCGGCGCTAGCTTCATGTCAGGGTGAAGCCGCCGACCACTTTGCAAAGACGGCATCAAACACACTCGCTAAACTGAAAGACATTCAAGACAATACAGTTACGACTATAGGCTCATCTGGCGTTATTATGCCGACCAGCAGAGAAGAGCTGGCTAACGCGATACAAGGTTACCCCGCCGCCCCGCTAGTGGCCGGTAGTACAGATTTTGGTTTGAGCATCACTCAGCAGCTAAAAAATGTCGAGAAGGTAATCAGCCTTTCTGCCATGGATAGCTTGAAAAAATGCACCAAAACAGAGCGATCACTTATTATTGGTGCAGGCGCTCCCCTTAATGATATTGCGTCACCGCTACTTTCCGCTTTCCCGCAATTGGCAGAATTAATCACGCGCTTTGCTTCGCTGCCCATTAGAAACCAAGCAACCCTAGGGGGAAATATTGCCAATGCCTCCCCTATTGGCGATATGCCACCCGCGTTACTCGCTTTAGGAGCCTCATTGCATCTCGACAACGGACAACAGGTTCGCGTAATTCCTTTGAAAGGCTTTTTCACCGGCTACCGTCAAACTCAGTTGGAAAAAGGGGAATGGATAAGCGCCATTGAAATCCCGCTATTGTCCAAGGACAATAACGTTGCTGCGTACAAAATATCTAAGCGCATGGAAGATGACATTTCTGCCGTATGCGCCGTGTTCAACCTGACGTTGGTAGATGGCGTGGTGACGTCTCTTCAAACGGGGTTTGGTGGCGTGGCAGCCACACCTGAAACGTGTCCGACACTTGAGCGGGCGCTAATAGGAAAGCAATGGCAAAGTGCCGACTGCTTGCACCTAGGTAAGCAAATGCTGAAAGACGCGTTTAACCCTATTGATGATGTACGTGCCAGTGCAGCCTATCGTAATCAAGTGTTAAGTAATTTGTGGCATAGATTCTGGCTTGAAAACCAAGCCCAAAACACCATTGAAACTCGGGTGGTTCAACATGCGTAAACTCATTGAAGCAGGCAATAGACAGCACCGTCAATCGGCAGTACATACCTCGGTTAAGCATGAAAGCGCGGCACGACAAGTGCAAGGCGGTGCCAACTACATTGATGACATCGTTGAACCTCAGGGTACGCTTTATGCCGCGGTAGGTTTGAGCCAACAAGCCGCTGGTAATATCAAAGACATCGACTTAAGTGACGTTCGAGCCAGTGAAGGTGTGGTTGACGTCATCACCATAGACGACGTACCAGGCCACAAAGACATAGGCCCTGTGTTTGCGGGTGATCCGCTACTGGCTCATCATGAAATTAAGTTTTATGGCCAGCCCTATTTCGCTGTACTTGCCACATCGGTAAATCTCGCTAGACAAGCCGCATTAAAAGGTAAAATCACCCTAGAAGATACCTCTCCAACCCTTACCGTAGATAGCGCACTAGCGAAACAGTCTTTTGTTCGCCCCACCCATGAATTTGGCCAAGGCAATGTTGAACAGCAAATGGCTGACGCTACGCATAAAGCGTCTGGAACTTTATCTATCGGTGGTCAAGAGCATATGTATTTGGAAGGGCAAGTTTCGCTTGCCATTCCTGATGAAGACGACCGCATGAAGATTTACACGTCAAGCCAGCACCCCAGTGAAGTACAAAAACTCGTGGCTGAAGTATTAGATGTTAAGCTGCACCGGGTGATGGTTGACATGCGTCGTATGGGCGGAGGCTTTGGTGGTAAGGAAACGCAGGCAGCCCAGTGGGCATGTATTGCGGCCTTACTTGCCTCGCGTAATCACTGCGCGGTGAAATGTCGACTTCCTCGCCAAGTGGATATGCATGTCACGGGGAAACGCCATCCCTTTGAAAACCGTTTTGAGGTAGGGTTTGACGACACCGGCCGTATTCTGGCCACCCACATGGACATTAACGGTAACTGTGGTCATTCGCCTGATCTATCCGACGCCATTGTTGACCGCGCTATGTTCCATGCGGACAACGGCTACTATTTAGGGGCCAGCCACATTGTAGGTCACCGTTTAAAAACCAATATGGTGTCTCATACCGCCTATCGAGGCTTTGGTGGCCCACAGGGCATGATCATGGCCGAAGCGCTAATTGATAAAGTCGCCCGCCATCTAGAAGTAGACCCGCTCACCATTCGCAAGCGCAATCTTTACGGAGAAAGCACTGGCACAGTCACGCCATACGGCATGGAAGTAGAGCATAATCTGCTGCCTGAGATAATGACCAAGCTAGAAACTGATGGGCACTATTGGGCGCGCAGAAAAGCGATAACGGCGTTTAACCGTAATAGCCCGGTGATTAAAAAAGGCTTAGCGCTAACCCCCGTTAAATTTGGTATTTCGTTTACTGCAAAGCACCTTAACCAAGCCGGCGCTCTTGTTCACATTTACACCGACGGTAGCATTCAAGTGAATCACGGTGGTACGGAAATGGGACAAGGCTTACACACCAAAATTGGTCAAATTGCGGCTAACGAGTTTGGTTTATCTGTAGATATGATTGAAGTTACCGCCACACGGACCGATAAGGTGCCAAATACCTCGCCAACGGCGGCATCAAGTGGGACCGATTTAAACGGTAAAGCGGTTCAAAATGCCTGTATCACGCTAACCACCCGTTTGGCAGAATGCTTTGCTGCGTCTCTCGGCATGGCCGACCAAGCGAATATGGTTCGTTTTGAGCATGGCAATGTCATTCTGGGCGAGCACAGCAAACCGTTCGCCGAATTAGTTCAAGCCGCCTACTTTGAGCGTGTATCGCTTTCAGCCAGCGGCTTTTATAAAACCCCAAAACTGCACTATAACCGCGATACCGGTGAAGGCCGTCCGTTCTTTTACTTTGCCTACGGTGCATCGTTGTCAGAAGTATCAATAGATACACTCACCGGCGAATATACCGTTGACAGCGTTGATATTCTTCATGATGTGGGTGATAGCCTCAACCCCGCCATTGATAAAGGGCAGATTGAAGGGGCATTTATTCAGGGTATGGGTTGGTTGACCACGGAAGACTTGCGCTGGAATGAGGCAGGTAAACTTATTAGTGAAAACATGGCCACGTATAAAATTCCTGCAATTGGCGATACCCCCAAGCACTTTGACGTGCAGCTGTTCGGTCGTAAAAACGCCGAAGACAGTATTTATCACTCAAAGGCGGTGGGTGAGCCTCCGTTTATGCTGGCGATTTCAGTCTGGTGTGCGCTTAAAGATGCCATATCAAGTTTGTCGGGTTACAAACTAGACCCCCAACTTGATACGCCTGCGACGCCAGAGCGCGTGTTAAACGCCGTGCTTGCAGCGCAAGGGCAATAAGGAAGGCATGACAATGATGAAACCATCCAGATGGTACGAGGGCGTTGCCCATTGTCAGCAAAACGGTATTGGCTATGTGTTAATTACCGTGGTGAGCGTGGCTGGTTCAACGCCCCGTGAAGCTGGCAGTAAAATGGTGGTAACCGGTACAGAAAGCATTGATACCATTGGTGGTGGCCATCTAGAATTTGACGCGATTAAACGTGCCAGAGAAATGCTTGCGAACCAACACTGTGCAAGCAGACGCACGGGCAATGATGCTAATCAACCGTCTCGCACCTATACCCACTCTTACCCATTAAGCAGTGCGTTAGGGCAATGCTGTGGCGGCGCAGTAAAAGTGCTATTTGATGTGTGTAACTTAGACGCACAACATATTGCCATATTCGGGGCTGGACATGTGGCTAAAGCACTAGTGCCCATTTTAGCGCAACTGCCTGTGAGAATTAGCTGGATAGACAATAGAGCATCGTTGTTTCCTGAGCAGGTGAGTGACAATGTGACGGTTGTGGTTGAGGAGCAGCCCGAAACCGAGGTAAATCGCCTTGAAGACAACACATGGCTTGTGGTGCTTACTCACGACCATCAACTAGATTATCGTATTGTGGAGCGTGCGCTTAAGTACCCAGCATTGCCCTTTGTGGGCTTAATTGGCTCAGATACCAAAGCAAAACGCTTTACGACAAAGCTTTCTCACCGAGGCTTCGATGAGCAGGCGTTATCTCGTTTAGTCACGCCCATTGGTCATTTATCCATTCCAGGAAAACGGCCAATTGAAGTGGCGGTATCTATTTCCGCCCAGATCATTACCATGCTGAACAGCCCGCCAACGTCTGTAGCGCCTGGGGTAGAGAAGCAGGTTGATGCGCTAACCCTACGCGATGAGAGATGCTCAACCTCGATAACATCAGAATGACGAATTCAGGACACTCCACCATGACATTAAACGAACTAAATGCGCTGACGCCCAGCCAGGCCTATCAGTACTTTGAACAGGCTTGCGCGGCAAAAAACTGGGTTTCTCAGATGGTAGAGGCTCGCCCCTACTACAGCCTTGCGCGTATTGAAACCCAAGCCAAGCTAGCTTGGAAAGCCTGCAATAACGACGATATTCTCGAAGCCTTTACGGCGCACCCTATGATTGGCGATGTAGACTCCCTACGTGCGAAGTTTGCGAACACAAAAGCCATTGCCTCAGGAGAGCAGTCAGGCACCGCGCAAGCGTCTGAAGAGACCCTGTTGGCACTGAAAAAAGCGAATGAAGACTACCTTAAAAAGCATGGCTTTATTTTTATCATTTGTGCCACGGGCCTGTCTGCTGACACCATGTTAAACGCGCTTTTAGCACGTTTACCCAATTCAACCGATGAAGAAATAACCATTGCTGCCGGCGAACAGTTAAAAATTACCTTGTTGAGGCTGAATAAAGCACTAACAGAAGAGGAAAAAAGTGAATGAACACGCTCTCTAGCCACATATTAGACACCACTAGCGGCAAACCCGTTGAGGGGATCAAACTGACACTATCACGTCCAGACGGCAGTACCCTAACCGGCACTACAGACAGCGATGGCCGCTTTAAGGATTGGGGCACCCCATTTGAAGCAGGTATTTACACCTTGCGTTTTCATTGCCACGAATACCTTATTTCTACCCACGGCAAAAGCTTCTACCCTCATATCGATATTTGTTTCGAACTAGGCGATGAAGGCGGGCACTATCACGTGCCTTTACTTATTTCACCCTTCGGCTTTAGCAGTTACAGAGGCAGCTAAATAACATGCAGCTTATTCGTGCGAACATTGCGCACTTTCCCACAGCCACAAAACAACCCGAACAGGATATTAGCATTATTCTGGATGGCGGCCTTGTGATTGATAACGGCACCATTGTTGCCTTAGCCCCATTTGACGAGGTTAACGCTAGCTTTCCACAAGCAAGCATTGTGGATCATTCTGGCAAATGGCTAGTGCCCGGTTTTATCGATAGCCACCTGCACTACCCACAAACACAAAGCATCGCCAGTTATGGCGAACAATTACTAAGCTGGCTTGAAAACTACACGTTTCCTACAGAGCGATTATTTAGTGAAACGGCTCACGCCAGCGATATTGCCCAGGTGTTTTTACGTCAATTATTGAAAAACGGCACCACCACTGGGTTTGTTTTTTCATCGGTTCACAAAACCTGTTGTGATGCTTTATTTACTGCCGCCAACGAAATCAACATGGCCATTGTGGCGGGTAAAGTGTGCATGGATCGTAACTGCCCTGAAGATTTGCAAGATTGTGCTGACTCGGCGCAACGAGATTCCGCTGACTTGATTGAAAAGTGGCACAATAAGGGACGAAATAGGTATGCCATTACACCGAGGTTTGCGCCCACCAGTACAGAAGCACAGATGGCCAGCTTAGGTGAGTTAGCCTGCCAGTACCCCGATGTATTTATTCAAACCCATTTGTCAGAAAACCTAGACGAAATCGCATGGGTAAAAAGTTTGTATCCTAATGCAAAGAGCTATTTGGATGTGTACGACACTTATAACATGGTGCGCCCCCGCGCTGTGTTTGGTCATGGTATCCATTTGCACGAAGAAGAATGGCAGCGTCTGCACGACACTGGCGCAACCCTTGCTTTTTGCCCTACGTCTAATTTGTTTTTGGGTAGTGGGTTGTTTGATAGGGAAATGGCTAAGCAACAGGATGTTCATGTTGCCCTTGCCACCGATGTGGGTGCAGGCACTAGTTTTAGTATGCTTAAAACCTATGGGGATGCATACAAAGTAAGTCAGTTGCGTCATGCCCCAATAAACCCGTATGACGGCTTCTATTTAATGACGCAAGGGGCTGCGGTAGCACATAAGTGGGAAAATGAAATTGGAAATTTAAACCCGCAAAGCGCAGCGGACTTTGTCATTTTAGACCCCCATTTTGACGAATTAACCTCGTTAAGAATAAAACCTGACGCCCCCTTCGATGACGTGTTTTTCGCACTTAGTATTTTAGGTGATGATCGCGCGGTAAGTGAAACATGGGTAAACGGGCGTTGTTGTTATAATAAAAAGGAGTTAACCCATGCCATGGTTTGATTGGTTTAGTTTATTTATTCGCTGGTTTCACGTTATTGCGGGCGTGGCATGGATTGGCGCGTCATTCTATTTCATTTGGCTAGATAACAATTTACGTACTCCGCCAAAATGGAAGCAAGACAAAGGCATAAAAGGTGATTTGTGGGCCATTCATGGCGGCGGTTTCTATGAGGTAGCAAAGTATGCCTATGGCCCAGAAAAAATGCCAGAAACACTTCACTGGTTCAAGTGGGAAGCCTACACCACTTGGCTGTCGGGTTTTGCACTTTTAGTATTGGTGTATTACTTCGGTGCATCCGCTTACCTAATAGACCCTAGCGTAAACAACCTTAGCCCCACTGAAGCGATTAGTTTGGGCTTAGGATTAATATTTGGCGGCTTGTTTGTGTATGAAATGGCGTGCAGAAGCCCACTAGCAAAATACCCATTACTGTTTGGCTTATGCCTAGTCGCGCTGATATGTGCGGTTACGTTTCTGTCGACACAATGGTTTAGTGGCAGAGGTGCCTATATTCACGTAGGTGCGCTAATCGGGACCATTATGGCCGGCAATGTCTTTTTCAACATTATGCCCAACCAACGCAAGATGGTAGCAGCGGTGGCACAAAAAGGTGACATTGACCCACAATGGGGAGCAGGCGCTAAGTTACGTTCAGTACACAACAACTATTTCACCTTACCTTTGTTGTTCATCATGATTTCAAATCATTATCCGATGACTTACCAACACGAGTATAACTGGTTAGTGCTCATTGCAATCATGGCGAATGCGGCTTGGATTAGACACTTTTTCAATCTGCGTCATGTGGGTAAAACTAAACCTGCCATTTTGGTGTCAGGTGCTATTGGAATGCTGCTTATTGCACTGGCTGTCTCTTGGCCTTCAAGCCAAAGCGTCTCAGTAGAAAAGAGCGAACATGGCGACCAAGCCCTTGCTGTGGTTACCGACAGCCGAATTGAGGAGTTAGTCAACACACACTGTGTTAGCTGCCACGCGAGCACGCCTACCGACGACATTTTCAAAGTGGCGCCACTGGGGGTTGTATTCGACAACTGGCAAGATATTGAACGCCAATCAGCCCAACTTGTTCGACGCACAACCGTCACTAGAGACATGCCGTTTTTGAATAAAACGCAAATGACTGAAGAAGAACGACAAGAGATTGCGACTTGGTTTGCACAGCGGCAAGCGGCCCAGGATTAGCCTACCTCTTTATCCACGCCAGCATTCGAATGATGCTGGCGTTTTTGCTCGTACATTGACGCATCTGCCGCATCTATCCATTGTTGGGGGTCGTTAATATCGGGGGTCCACTCACTTATTCCCACGCTAAAAGAAAGCGGAATTGTATTGCCAACCTCGCATTCTACATTGATAGGCGCGGCCAATAAGCGGTTAAAAAACTGTGTCGTGTCATTCCCATTAGTACCGTACAAAAGCAAAACAAACTCATCACCGCCTAGGCGGGCTAATTTGTCGGTTTCCCGTAAGTGCCCCTGCATATATTGCGCGAATGAAGTCAATGCTAAGTCACCGGCTTTGTGCCCGTAGGTATCGTTAATGACTTTAAAGTTGTTTAAGTCGATGAACACCAAGGTAGACACAAGCTCACTGCGCTTCATTTGCACGATAGATTGATCAAGATGCTGAAACATCTCACGCCTATTAGCTAACCCCGTGAGTGAATCTGTTTTCGATAATGCTTCTAACTTTGCTACCGCGTCCACTAAGGCTGCTTCTTGCTCTTTTTGCTGGGTTATATCATCAGCTGTGCCGGCAATCATAGAAAGCTTATCTTCTTCATCATAAAGCGGGATCCCCCTATCATGAATGTACTTAACCTTACCGTCAGGATCGTAAATACGGTACTGTACATCCCAAGGTGCTAGGGGCTTATTTGCAAAAACCTGCGCCACCCGCGTTCTATCCTCTGGGTGCACATAGCTTAAGAATTTTAAGGGGTCGTTCGCTACCACGGATACATCTCGGCCAAATATATTTTGAAAACCCTCATTGGCATAGTGCAGTTTAGTTAAATCTGCCGATGCAACCCATATATAAGTACGTGAAGAAAATGCCGATACAATTTCACTGAACAGTGCTTCTGCCTGAAACAGCTCCGACTCAACCTTTTTCATGTTGTCGATATCTTCAACAACGGAAATAAAATAATCTGGCTTGCCCTGTTTATCTCTCACTAACGAGACCGTGAGCTTCCCCCACACCTCGTGCCCCTTTTTATGCAGGTATTTTTTTTCTAGGCTGTAGGTATCAATTTCACCACAAAGGGTTTTGTTTAGCAGGTTTAAATCTGTTGCAAGGTGAGAAGGCGCAGTGATTTCCTGAATAGACAGGGTTGAAAAAGCCTCAATGTCATAGCCGAGAAAATCGCTCAGCGTTTTATTTACCCGTATGAATTCCCCAGAAGGACTTACATGAGCCAAACCCACCGCACAATGGTGAAAAGTTGTTTCAAACATTCCCTAATACTCCGTCACCATGGCATTCCATTACGCTGGTGTGCAATTGCTTAACTTAAATTGTTGCTATGCTGCTTCGTTGAAGTGTAGCTTAAAAAAATAAAAACACCTTTATTTTTTACTACTTTTGTCTAATAAAAATTAAAGAACAAAATAGACGTGTAGGAGAAGATAATTAACGGCTGAAGCGGCCCCCCCGTATGGCTAGAGCTGCGAGAGGCAATAACCCTAAACAATGCAAATTTAGATGAAGTTCACCGCAATGCGCCACGTTTATTTGAAATGAACTAAAAACGCGCATCAAGTGTGCGACACTTTTTGTCGCACCCTATCTCTATGATATCGTGAAGTTACTCACGTAAAAGTCAGTTCACCACAATGAGTGCATTTCAACGCAAGTTAGACATTCTCCAATTCGTGCCGTTTGCGCCTAGAAAGGTATCGAGTCGGCAAATATTCGAGAACCTTCAAAACTGTGGGCATCATAATATCGACATGCGCACGGTTCAACGAGACCTAGTGAGCTTAGAAAACATTGGGCTTTTTGGTCTAGACGTTGATAAACGCTCCAAACCTTACGGCTGGTTTATCAACGCTAATTTTAAAAAGCTCAATGTAAGCTTAATGGATGGCAATACCGCGTTAGCCTTTAAAGTGCTAGAGCAGTCAGGCGCAACGCTTCCTAATTCTACGTTAAAAGAAATGCAGCCCTATTTTGCAAAAGCGTCTCAGGTACTTGAGCAAGACAGCGAATCTTTGCTAACGCACTGGTTAAGATCGGTGGCCGACTCCCAAATTTCTCAACCACTTATACCGCCAGAAATAGATGCCACTTCCTTTGAACGGTTGAAAAGCGCCATCTTCTTTAAGAAGCAAATTTCTGCTGATATTAAACGTATATTTAGCGGTAGCACTGACATGGTTTGGAAGCACTACGACAGGGTTAACCCCATGGGGTTGGTTAAGCAAGATGGCCGACAACTATTTGTATGTACCTTCGGCGCGCTGCACAAAAGGCGCTACGCTTTACCGCTACAATTCATTAGAAACGTTACCGTAACTGATGAAGACTGCCAACAAGCCTTTGGCGAGTTGGAAAATATTCAGACATTAACAGCCAAAAATAAAGAAAACATACAGCTAGAGCTACGCGTGAATAACAACGCCCTATTTTTACTTCACGGCTATAGGCTAAGCGATGATCAGGTTATTACTCCGTCAAACCAGGCTGATAAATCGCGGTTAACCGCTACAGTTGAAGATACCAATAAACTGCGCGCATTTTTAAGAGGCTTAGGTGACAACATTGAAGTTATTGCGCCGCAAAAGTTACGGCAATACTTCAAAGCGCTGTCGAGCACACTGCATATGACTTATTTGGGAGACGTTGATAGCAGTAGTTAAACGGCTATCAACGATAAAGCGACCTAATGCTCGGGCGCAATTAGCGTCATAGCAGCTCTTTTCCTCGAAGCCTTAAGTACGTTGGAATTTCAAGGTAGCCAGATGCGTGCTTCATCGGTATCACATTTTTCTCTTGGTCAAATTGCTGTTTCTCCACAGGCACCCCTGTTGCGATAATTAACACTTCACCAAAATGTGGTAGCTCGGGGGATAAAGTCACGCCAGTAATAATGAGAGTTTGAGGCCCATCTACGAGTAATTGAAGCGTGGCTAGCATTTCTTCATACATAGCCAAACTAGGCTCTTCTCTGCAGGTTAGCTGTGCGATAACCCCCTGCGCCCCCATTATGTTTTGCTTATCAACCAGCGGGTTTTCTAACGCATGCTTTAGTGCACTGCTCAATGAACTGTCGTCCTCTGCTATGCCAACACCTAAGGCGGTGTCACCCTCTAAGGAGAGAATGTGACTGAAGTCATTGATATCGACGTTGATGTACCCAGTGTTTGTTAACATCACGATGATGGCTTCCACTATGCTATGCATTTGGGCATCGCAGTGGCGAAAAGCAGAAAGCAGGCCTACAGTTTCATCCAAGGCCGATATCAATGAATCGTTAGACATCACAAGCGTTGCGTTTGCTTTGCTACGTATTTCCGCTAGCGCGTGCTCAGCAATATCCACTCTCAGCCCTCCTTCAGTTTTAAAGGGGAGAGTGACAAAACACATGACATCAATTTCATTCTCTTTGGCTAAGTCAATAAGAACTGGAGAAGCACCACTTCCCGTTCCTCCGCCTAACCCTGCAACAATGATAATAAGGTCTGCTCCCTCAATAAGCACTTGTAGCGCGGCCTCACTTTGACTCGCAGCGCGCCTTGCCACCTCAGGATCAGCGCCCGCGCCAAATCCCTTAGTGGTGCCCTCACCAATTAACACCACTTCATGGTTATGACATCGATGTAAAGCGGCGATATCTGTATTAATTGAACTGAATCTGATACGTTCGTGAGAGCACAGACTGGCCATATTTGTTACCGCGTTGCCACCGCAGCCACCTACACCGATGACGTGAATATTGATTTGACTGGTTTGAACGTTTTCCATGCTTTTACTCGTAATGGCTCACCTTTAATAAGCATGAAGCATGGATACGACAAAATGTGACGCACTCGGTGTATTAGAAGAAAATTAACGACGCTAACTGAACAAACGCAATAAAGCTCGCCACGAACAATAGGTAATTGCGCCGCCGAGATAT
>CERB01126486.1_pt1 | contig 11777 bp, 8 predicted proteins | sample 356271 | NCBI WGS metagenome assembly CERB01 (sample SAMEA2621155, study PRJEB7988) | marine metagenome | isolation source: saline water (ENVO:00002010), including
AGTAACTGCTTTTCTGTTTTCTCTCGTATGAGGCCTCCTTACCCTCTTGAATTTCTATTTTGGTATTTGATTCAACACCACTCCACAAACGCGCGGTGTCTATACTTTTATAATCAACATGCCTAGATGGCAATGGATCTCTGACTTTGATCTCTTTAATTATTGGTTTCGGAACTTCTGGATTATTTAAAGATAATTCTACTTCATTCTCGTTTATACCTCTCAGGTAATATACTAATACAACTGCTGCACCAAATAAAATGGTAGCAACGATCACTCCCGCTATAAAGGAAACAATCTTACCGTTAAAGTGACCTGATTTTCTTTTCATTAACTCCCTATTTGAATTGAGTGTAATTCACACCATCCAAATTTTAAGGAGCTTCAGGAATAGGCAATAGGTCATCTTCTTGAATAGGGGCTGGCACAACAGGAAGCTCCTGTTTGATTTCCTCTTCTTCTGTTAAAGGATCAGATGGTTCTTCAGAAACTGCTTTAATAGCCCCATTTGCCCCATCGTTTTCAATGGATTTAGGGGCATTTTCAGATGGAACAAGAATAATTTGACCTTCCCTAATCAAAGTGCCTGTTAATCCATTTAATTCACTGAGTGTTGCAACACTAGTTTTATAATCTCTAGATATCTTCCATAAACTATCACCTTTAACCACTTGATAATTCATTGTCGGTATACTTTTCGCCTTTTTTTCCGTTTGCTCCACGGAATCTATTGAATCTGCAAAATCCATGTTCAATGGATGGACTTCATTAGCTCCACGGTTTGGCATAATCGAAATGCCTCCAGTATTTTTGCAACCTGAAAAATTTATTATTAAGAGAGTAAATATTGTAGCTCGAATGACTTTTAAACGATCGATTTCTTCAATTAAACTTTTCATTTTTTTATAATGCATAATTTCAGTTAATAGGACAAATGAAAAAATTATTGAGAAAAAATGTTTTCCATTAATTCTCTCTCTTTTTTTACGTTCTCCCCATATTCAGGTAAATAATAAGCACTTAAATTCAAATTAAAAGACCATGAAATGTTCTTATTAGTTTCATCTAATGGATCAACGAATGACAAAAAAACTGATGTCGATTTGACTCTTAATTTTCTTGGAACTCTCCACCTTATAATACCCTTATCCTCATCAAAGTCTGAAGGAACAACTCCAAAACCAGAGACTTTCATCGTGATTTTCTGAGAATCAATGCTGTTAAACTCAGACAAGTCAGCTCTAATCTCAGGCAACCTATCAATTATTTCACTTTCAGCGCGAGGCCAAAATTTAATTTTTAGAACTTCTTCATTCGTCGAAACATTACTCGAATTAGTTTGATTAGATAGCCCAACATTCCCTCCAAAACTCGTACCCGCTTTCCAGTTAATATCATTATTACCATGAATTATGTATCGGGGAAGCTCGTACATCGGGCTCGCATAATTAGCCTTAGCTCCATTTACTGTAACCGCTGAATGGTAACCGGCTTCTTGGACTTTACTTACTAAAAGATCACTGTATTCACCATACGGATAAGCAAATGAATTAACTTTTACTCCAAAAATTTTTTCTAAAGAGTCCTTGGAACCTTTAATCTCCCTCAGTAACCATTCTTCATATTTGTTTTGATCACTGAAGTTCTTTCTGGCTCGAATTAAAAAGTTGTGGGAAGTACTATGACTTGCTAACTCACCACCCGATAATATTAATTCTTTAACTTCTGATTCGTTTAAAGTTCTGCCACTTCCACCAAGAAATTTTGTGTATAAATAAAATGTAAATGGATATTTGAACTCCTTTAAAATTGGCAAAGCATTATCAAAAATATCGTCATATCCATCGTCTATAGTTATAATAACACAATTTTCAGGTATGGGTTTTTTATCCTCTTTCCATAACAAATAATCGTTATGTGAAATAACCTTTACTCCTGCGTCTTTGAGAGATTGCATTTGGGAACGAAATTTTTCAACCCCTATGCGCATTTCAGATGGACTACCTCTATCTGAAATCTGGTGATAACCCAAAATGGTAACCCGAGAAGATTTATCGATTATTACTTTTGGGGGAGTTTCAGGTAGTTGTATTGGCTTAGCAACAAGCTCGACTTTTTTAATTTTCTCCACTGGAACATCAGAAATAAATTCCTCTGAAGATTTTGGACGATCACAGCCACAAATCGAAAAACAAACCAAAATGACATGGACAATATTTTTATAATTTTTGGTTTTCAGTTTAGTCAATTTACGCAAGCCATTGAAATCCATATTAATACACCATTTATAAAAAACTAAGTTTTCTCAATAATCTCACTTATCTAATCTAAAAAAAAGAAATTTAATATAAAAGCGATAGACATTAATTCTACTATATGTTGAGTTGTGAGGAAAAAATATGGCAATATATTGTGGTTTTCGTCTTTTAGATTGTTATCAAGCATAGCTTTGTCATAAAATCGTTAAACTTTAATATTTAATTAATTTAAATAAAATAATGTATTTAAAATCCCTCAAACTTCACGGTTTTAAATCTTTCGCAAACCGTACTGAATTTGAATTTCACCCTGGAGTCACCGGTGTTGTTGGACCGAATGGATGTGGCAAATCAAATGTTGTTGATGCTATTCGTTGGGTGCTCGGGGAAACATCCGCCAAAGCTTTACGAGGTGGTGAAATGGCCGACGTCATTTTTAATGGAACAGATAAAAGGAAGCCTGTAGGTATGGCTGAAGTGACATTGACTCTGACTGACTGCGAAGAGTCTCTAGGGGTAGATTATAATGAAGTTGCTTTAACGAGGCGCGTTTTTAGGGATGGTAAGTCAGAATACAGATTAAATGGAACTGTATGCCGACTTAAGGATATCCATGAGTTGTTAATGGATACCGGTATTGGCCGGACTGCTTACTCAATCATGGAGCAAGGGAAAATTGATCTTCTTTTAAGTTCTAAACCTGAAGACAGAAGAACTGTATTTGAAGAAGCTGCAGGTATAACCAAATTTAAATCTCAAAAGAAAGAAGCTCTTCGTAAACTAGATTATACAGAGGCCAACTTGTTACGTGTTAATGACATTATTGAAGAGGTAAAAAGACAAATAAACTCAGTCAATAGACAAGCAAGCAAAGCCAGACGTTACAAAGAGCTCCTGGTCGACGTTAGCACTCTTGACACACACCACAGTCATCGGAAATACGAGGAACACGAGGCTGAGAGAGGTGAACTTAGAACATCTATAAGTTCATTAAATAATGAAATATCAGAACAACAAAATTCGATCGAAAAAAAGGAAAACGATATCGTTGTTGCCAGGCAAGCTCTGTCATCACTGGATTCTGAAATAAGCAAAAGTCGAGAAGAATTAATTGGCAAACAAAATAAGATTAGTTCTTCTAAAAGCCGAATCCAATTCAATGAAGAGCGTCAGCTAGAACTAAATGATTTAATTTCTCAAAACTCTACAGACATCCAAAAAACAAAGCAGACACTTGGAAAAGAACAAAATGAACTTAATAGCAACTCTCAGTCGCTCGAAAGAATAAACGAGAATATCAGCAGACAAAATCAACTTCTTAACGAGCACGAGCAAAAGACAAACGATCTCCGACAAAAAACAAATCACCTAGAGAAAGAACTCAAGGAATTAATCGAATCTAAAGCAACAGATTCTGATCAACTTTCAAGAGTCCGTGCTGAACTTGATTCCTTTTCAAACATGTCTGACACCGACAATGAAAGAATTAATCATATAGTCGGACAAATTAGCGGCATAAGCAGAGAGCATAAAGAACGCCAGACTGAGTTTTTTGATATTCAGGAAGAAATAACTTTGGCATCTCAATCATTAAATGAATTTGAAGACCGCTTGGCTATTGCTCAAAAAGAATCACAAACTTTAACCAATCAAAGAGATATTCTCGCACAAGATATATCCAAAGAGCATCGTCAACTTGCAGAAAAAGACTCCCGGCTTCAGGTATTGAAAACTCTTCTTGTTGATGGGCAGGGATTGAGCAAAGGAACGCAGTCCGTTTTAGACAAGCTCAAAAACGAAAATTCAGAATCGAGTTCATATGGCCTTTTGAGTTCTTTTATTGATGTAGAACCTGATTTTATACCGGCAATTGAAGCCGCACTAGGCCAACATTTACAGTCGATTCTTGTAGCAGACGAATCCATTGCAGAACGCGCAATTGAAACTCTTACCAATGAGCGACTTGGACGTGCATGTATCATGCCTGAAAATTTTATTAACTCTCCGAAGGATCGACAGTTAATGACACTTCCAGATGGAGTAGAAGCATGGGCTGTAGACAAGGTAAAATCGTCTGAAACAGTAAGATCACTGCTGGATCAACTACTAGAAAACACCTTTATAGTTAAGGATTTCAGAACAGCCATCAGATTAAGAAAAGAATTACCCAATTACAGCTTCACCACGCTTGATGGCAACTTTATAAGCTCTAATGGTTTTATAAGTGGTGGGGCAGGAGAAGCAGGAGAAGCGAGTTCTTTACTAGCAAGATTAAATGAAATTAAATCTCTTGAATCTGAGACCGCCTCACTGAAAGAAGCTCTGAATAGTAAGCAAATCCAAATTGAAGAACTCAAAGCGCAAGTTGAAGCAGCCAATAAAAAATTAGATGAATGCAATACACAAATGCAGTCAGCTGCTGTTACACACTCAACTTTAGAAGGCAAAAAAAACCTCCTAAAAAGAGAAAGAGAGGGACTTGAATCAAAACTTGAGAACATGCAATTGGAACAGGATGGATTACAAAAGCGGCAAGACAATTCAGAAAACAGACTAAAAGAATTAAGGCAATCTGATGAACAACTCAGCAAACAGATCGAGGATAAAAATTTAAATATATCCAGAATTAATTCATCGTTATCGGAAGCTAAAAGACAAGAGGATGATTCTTTAGAATTATTACTAGAGTTCAAAACTGCCCTAGCTGTAGAACAAAAGGCATTTCAGGCTCTAGAAGAACAGAAAGCCCCAATCGCTGAAAGAATGGCAGAACTTGAATCAGCTATTAGTAGAAGAGAATCAGAGGTTAACTCATACAATGAACGCATAGAAATTGCTAAAAGTGAAAACATCAATCTAATCGCACAAATTGAGGAACTCAATGATCTCTGTGAATCCTTAAAAGGCGAACTTGAAAAAGTTATAAATCAAAGGGATGAGAGGATTAAATCCGTACAAGATGCTGAAAACAATTTAAGTGAAACAAGAAGTAAAATTGCGAAACTTAATGAACAAAAAGGTCAAGAAGAAGTCAAAATGACTCAAATAGATCTCAGAGTTGAAAGTTTATGTTCAACGATTAGACAAAGATACAATGTTAACTTAGAACACTTCAGCCCAGATAGTCATAAACTACTTTGTGCAATTGACGATCAGAAAAAAGCCAGACAAATCAGAGAAAAGAGGAAAGCTGCTAGAAACGACAACATATCAGATCTTAATAATGATAGTGATGTAAATAAACTAGATCAAAATAGTATTGAAGATGATATCGAGAGCGTTATTGACCAAGGCAACCAACCTGACTGGTCTTTCGTTGAGCTAGTTATTGATGAACTTAAACAAAAACTCGACTCGATGGGGCCTGTCAACATTGATGCGATTGAAGAATTTGAATCGTTACAAGAGCGATATGATTTTCTTAATAAAGAACACACTGACTTGGTGAATGCCAAGGATGGATTACTCAAAGTTATCAGTAAAATTAATCGAGAAACGAGGTCGCGTTTTTCTGACACATTTGAACAAATAAGCAAAAACTTTAGTTCTGTATTCAAAGAATTATTTGGTGACCAAGGTCGAGCAAGCCTTGTAATGCTAGATGAATCAGATCCCCTTGAAAGTGGAATCGATATTATTGCAAAGCCGCCAGGAAAAAAGCCTCAATCAATAACATTACTTTCAGGAGGAGAAAGAGCAATGACTGCTGTCGCCCTACTATTTTCTATATATATGGTTAAGCCTAGTCCATTTTGTGTCCTAGATGAATTGGACGCCCCATTAGACGAGGCTAACATCGGTAGATTTTTGAAATTACTAGATCAATTCACTAAGGAGAGCCAATTCGTTATAGTTACACATAATAAAAGAACAATGAGTCGATGCGAAGTAATGTATGGAGTAACTCAAGAAGAATTTGGAATAAGCCAATTAATTGGTATGAAATTTAAGGAAAACGAAAAAATTTCAGCTGGATCAACTAATTCATAAAATCCCTATTGCCCTCTAAACTGAGATGGCTAATATGTTTAATTTATGGCAAATGTTGCCAATGGTGAAGAAAATTTGAGAAGCAGTCTATCAGAACTGGTGCTTGATGCATTTCGATGGATGGTACTGGCTCGCACTTTTGAAGATAAAGTTTCCAGCATATATAAGGCGGGAAAGATTGTTGGTGGTGTTTACGTTGGCAAGGGACAGGAAGCCTTCAGTGCTGCAATGGCTATTAACCTCGTGAAAGGTAAAGACATTTATTCTCCTCTAATAAGAGACATGGCAGGGAGATCCGCGTTTGGGGAACCCCTAGTTGATGCAGCTAGAACTTACATGGGCTCGTCCAAAGGGCCAACAAAAGGCAGAGATGGAAACGTTCATCGCGGAAATCCTAAGGAAGGAATGCCTGCAATGATTTCACATCTAGGAGCGATGATATCAGTCGTTAACGGAATGCTTTTTGCAAGAAGAATGAAAGGAGTTCTTAATGATTCAGTTGGAGCAACTTGCATTGGTGATGGAGGCACCTCCACTGGAGCATTTCATGAAGCTCTAAATTTGGCAGCTGTCGAAAAACTTCCTCTAATAATTTCCATAGCAAACAATCAGTTTGCCTACTCAACACCTACTAGCAAACAATTTGCATGTGAAAATTTAGTAGATAAAGCAATTGGCTACGGGATCAGCGGAATGGAAGTTGATGGCACTGATATCGTTGATTGCGTTGAAGGCTTTCAGTCTTGCATCTCGAAAGCTCGTGCTGGCGAAGGCCCTCAGCTCGTTGTAGGAAACCTTCTTCGTTTATCTGGTCACGGAGAACACGATGATGCTCCTTATATTTCAGAAAAACTTAAAAAATCTAAGCTTGCTGAGGACTGCATTCAAAAAGCTCATCAAAGAATCCTTGATGAAGGCTGGGCGACTCAAAAAGATATTGATGAGATATATGGCATTTCAGAAAGCAATGTTAAAACAGCTATTGAAATTGCGGAATCCGAAAAAGCTCCTGACCCGTACTCCCATGAATGGAGCGCTTACTCTTCTTCTAATTTTAATAAGTAATTATAAAATATGAGCATTACTTACCTTGAAGCAATTAGAGAAGCTCAATCTTTAGCTTTAGAAAAATATGATGATGTATTCATTTACGGTCAGGACATAGGTTCTTTTGGAGGAGCATTCAAATCAACTAAAGGACTATATAATGAGTTTCCTGATAGAGTTATAGACTCTCCGATAAGTGAAGATGCAATGGTTGGTCTTGCTGTTGGAGCAGCTATTGAGGGAATGAGGCCAGTAATTGAAATGCAATTTGCAGACTTCTCATCAGTTGGCTTTAACCAAATAGTGAATCAAGCAGCCACCTTATTTTGGAGAACCTTTTTACCCTGCCCAATTACCATTCGACTACCCTCGGGAGGAACTCCTGGTAGCGGACCTTTTCACAGCCAATGCATGGAAACTATATATGCGCATTACCCGGGGACTATCGTAATGGCCCCATCAACAGTGGAAGATGCCTACTCAATGTTATTGGATGCTATATCAATTGATGATCCAGTGATATTCTGTGAACATAAATATTTATATTATCATCTCAAAGCTAACGAATTACCCAAAAAAACTTTACATGCGAGTAAGGCTAGAATCGTTAGACCCGGTCGGCATGCCACTATTGTTACTTATAGCGCTATGGTTCACGAAGCAGTAAGTGCTGCTGAGAAACTATCAAGAGATGGCTATGAAATCGAAATAGTGGATTTGAGGTGTGTAAAGCCAATAGACATAGAAACAGTTCTTGGATCGATAGCTCGGACAGGAAGAGTTTTAGCAATTGGAGAAGCATTCCCATGGGGCGGGGTCACTGCTGAAATAGTGTCTCAAATAAGTTCTGAAGGATTCAATCTCTTGGATGCACCTCCTGCCAGATTAAATTCAGTAGACACACCGATTCCTTATCATCCCGAACTTTGGAGGTTTCATAGACCTACAGCTAATTCAATAGAAGATAAAATTCGTAAATTGATCAAAGACTAAAAAGCTATGCGTGTTCCAATATTAATGCCTCAACTAGGAGAATCTATTGCAGAAGCAACTGTTCGTGATATCAAAATTGAAATTGGTCAACAAGTTACAGCTGATGAGGATCTACTTGAGGTTGAAACTGAAAAGGCCATGATGGAAGTCACTACCCCATGTCCAGGTAAAATCCTTGAAATAATTGCAGAAGTTGATATTAGCTATCCCGTTGGAGCCACCCTGGGATATCTAGAGGCAACTGAAGAATATGCAGAAAAAAATCTTCAGATCGAAGAGACTTTTGATTCTGAAGAGGAGCAATCGAATTTTGCTGAGAGCAATCAAATTGATGCTAATGAACCGAATAAAAGTCTAAGCGTAACACCCACGATTGAAGGGTTACCGGTCCCAGCCAAAGCATCTGGAGCTAAATATATATCTCCTAGACTAAGAGCTCGAATGGAAGAACTTGGACTAAATACGGCAGATTTAGCAGGCATAGCAGGAAGCGGAGCAGGAGGACGAGTTACAGTTGAAGACTTTGAGTCATTCATGCATGAACTTGAGACAAAAAAAACTAGCCCCGCCTCATCAATGAGAATTGCTGTTGCCGATTCCATGAGAAGAAGCTGGAGCAGGCCACTTGCTACAGTGGGATCTCCTGTAAAACTTGATTCACTTCTGGAACATCGTAAAAGTTCAACACCTAAACCGGGACCAACAATTTATGCTATAAGAGCTCTAGCTCTAGCTTTAAGTGAAAGAACAGCTAGTGCTGGTCGATTAGTGGGAAATCAGATCATACACCCAGATTCCATAGATATTGGTTTTGCTGTTGAAGTCGATGATGGTGTTTTAGTACCAGTAATAAGAAAAGTTGATCAGATCCCATTAAAAGATTTGGTAGGGCAATACTCTTCATTAGTGGATGCCGCAAAAAAGAGACGACTCCCAAAGGAAGCGAGCACTCCTCCTGGTATTGCTACCGTAACAAATTTTGGGACTTTTGGAATTGTTTGGGCAACTCCTATACCTTTACCTGAACAAAACATTGTACTAGGTCTTGGGTTTGGCCAACAGAAGCCAAGCTGGGATAAGGAAAATGAATGCTGGACGCCTGTTGTAGAGGCTGAACTTACTTTAAGTTTTGACCATCGAATATTAGACGGCGGCGGTGCAGGTAGACTGTTATCAAGGATTGCAGAGCTTTTACAATCCCCTGAAGATTTGTAAAATCAGCAGTACTGATCACTAATCATTATTCCAAGCTATCGATCCTCTCAGCGACCTCAAAATCTCTATCAGTGATTCCTCCAACTTCATGGGTGCTAAGAGTTAGCTTAACATTTGTGTAATTAATTAAGATATCTGGATGGTGATAGGCTTCTTCCGCTATCTCGGCAACACTATTAACAAAATCAATAGCCGATAAATATTCATCAAATTCAAAAACCCTGGAAATAGAAGTTTCATTAAACTCCCACTCAGGTATTTTCTTCATCTTTTCTTGCACTTCCTCGTGACTAATTAGTTGGGGCATATGTCATATCAGGGTTTAAAAATCAGTATAGAACATCTTAAATTTGAATCAATTTACGACAAATAATGAATAGTTCACGAAAGTTAAATGCTTTATTGTTTGAATCTATGCTATTTCTCTTTGCAAACTTGTTCACTTCAAATTAATAATTCCTTATCTTTAAACTCTAAGTCTAGATCATTAATACAAAACATCTGTCAAAGAATGGGCACTCTATACAATAATATCGTTGAAACTATTGGTAAGACACCTCTGGTTAAATTAAATAAAGTCACTGAAGGCCTAGATGCAACAGTGGCACTTAAGTGTGAATTTTTTAATCCTCTTGGTTCGGTAAAGGATAGAATCGGAATGGCTATGATAGAGGCTGCAGAAAAAGAAGGACTCATTAATTCTGATACCACAATCATTGAACCAACTAGTGGAAATACTGGCATCGCCCTTGCATTTGTTTGCGCCTCAAGAGGATACAAACTCACATTAACAATGCCAGAAACTATGAGCTTGGAAAGAAGAACACTACTTTCACTTTTGGGTGCAAACTTAGTTCTTACTCCTGGACCTTTAGGAATGAAAGGAGCCATTGAAAAGGCAAAGGAGCTTTTGGATGAAAATGAAAACGCGTGGATGCCCCAGCAATTTGAAAATGATGCCAATCCAGAAATACACCGTCAAACAACAGCTCAAGAAATCTGGGATGATAGCAATGGTGAAGTTGATATTCTTGTATCTGCGGTTGGCACTGGTGGAACGATTTCCGGATGTTGCGAAGTCATCAAACCGAAGAAACCGAGCTTTCAAGCAATCGCTGTTGAGCCTGAGGATTCACCTGTTATTTCACAGCAACTAGCGGGAGAAGAATTGACTCCAGGACCACATAAAATTCAAGGAACAGGCGCTGGTTTTATTCCTGGAAATTTACATTTATCAAATCCTGATTCAGGTAGCGACCAAATTGTGGAATGTGTTAAAGTCTCTAACGACGATGCTTTTGATATGGCCAGAAGAATTGCTGCTGAAGAAGGAATCTTGGTTGGCATCAGTACTGGAGCGAACGTTTGTGCCGCAATTCAAATAGCAAAAAGACCTGAAAACCAAGGTAAATTTATTGTCACCATTGGCTGCTCAACTGGAGAAAGATACCTAAGTACTCCTTTAGCCGATGAAGCGAGATCTGCCGTCGGTGCTTAAATTATAACAGACTAGGCAATTAAATCTCAACTTTCTAATTTAATGGAAACCGAAAACGAAGAAATAACCTCCCCAGTTCAAACAACAAACTCTTCTAGTTCGCTCGAAAGTTTGATAGAAAAAAATTGGAAAACCCTATCGTTGATCATTGTTGCATCTTTAATTATTTTTGCCGCACTCTATTTTTACAAGGCTAGCAATGATGACAAAGCATTAGCCCGTGGTCAGGAATTAGTTACAGCATCGATGGACGATTCATCAATTAGTTCATTACTTGAATTTGCATCAACTAATGAAGGAACTGTAAGTGGTAATAATGCCAAGTTGATAATAGCTGAAAGATACACCAATGGTGATAGTCCAGATTTAGATAAGGCTAAACAATATCTATCTGAATTCATAGCCACAGCAGATCAAACCAATCCTTTTTATTACGATGCTAAATTTTCCTTGGCGACACTCCTTGAAAAAACTGGAAATGCCAAAGAAGCAAAGACCATTTTTGAGGAAGTTGCTTCAACCGAGTCGAATTCTAAAAATGCAGCGAAAATTCGTCTTGCTGATCTCCTAGTTCAAAATAAAGAATTTGATAAAGCTATAGATAATTACGAGGATGCAGGCAAAGCAACTAATTATACCCAGAGAATGGAAACTTCAAAGATCCCGGATGCTGAAGAAGCAAAAGAACGCTCAATTACTCCTCCTCCCCCTCTCGAACCTGAGGAGCCAGCCCCAGAACCTAAAGCTGAAGAACCTGCCCCAGAGCCTAAAGCTGA
>CERB01001926.1_pt1 | contig 11756 bp, 9 predicted proteins | sample 356271 | NCBI WGS metagenome assembly CERB01 (sample SAMEA2621155, study PRJEB7988) | marine metagenome | isolation source: saline water (ENVO:00002010), including
TCCAGGAGGAGGGAGAGGTGGCATCCCCGGAGGAGGGGGATTTGCTATCCCTTCATCTTCAGGTGCGTCTTCCCTCTCCGGGATGTGCAAGGGGGACTTTACCATCAGAACTCTCTCATCGTCTATCCTGACGTAGGATATTCCCAATGGGGTGCCTTTGTCTGGGATCTCTGGCTCCTCATAGAGAGTGAGGCCGTGGCCCTCCTCCTTGAGCAGCTTAGCCAGATCCTCGCCATCCTCTACTTCGGACCACATTCTAGCCTTCGCCGCTCTGCGCTCGGCCAGCCTCATACGGCGTTCTCTTTCAATACCTGAAAGTATCTCGGCCCTTCTTTCCCTCTCTCTAGCTACATGCTGCTCGATTTCACTTTCCTGTTCGGACTCGGCGTCGCCGGAAGCGACATACCTCTGCGCGACCGTGGTACCATCTGGGAGGGGTTCAATTGTCTGCTGCTCGGGTTGCGGCGAGGGAGCCATGGCCGGAGTTGGCAAATCAGGGGCATTGGGTGGTGGCATGATTACGGGAGAAGGGGGGACGGGCATTGGTGGAGCCTGCTTCCTCCCCCTGGTCCTTGTCATTTCTACGTCCTGTGGAATTTCCACAGCGCCTTCCACCACCACGGGAGCGGGGATTTCTGTTTCTTCTTCCTCCGATTCATCGTCTGCCTTCTCTGAGGGCTTAGGGATTGGCGACCTCCCAGTGAAAATTAGCAGTGAGGCGAGGGCCAGTAGAACCGTTGCTCCTGCGATTCTAGGCGGTAAATCCACCTCTCCTTGGAACATGAGGAATAGTCCAGTCCCCACAACTAGAGCGGTCCAATTGATCATACGGGTAAGCGACGCCACGTTATCTCCGGCACCTGAGAGGAGGGGGTGAGCCTTCACATTGACGGGGGCGCTAGAAATTCTAACAGCTTATTCAAGGCCATCCCCCGGTGCGAGATCGAAGACTTCTCTTCTGCCGTCAACTCTGCGCAAGTTCGCCCGTCTGAGTCGGATGGTACGAATATTGGATCGTATCCAAATCCACCCTCGCCTTTCTTCTCGACATCTATCGAGCCTTCACACTTGCCTCTGAAAATATGGGTCTGACCCAAGTAGTGGAAGGCGATGACTGCTCGGAACTCGGCATACCGGTTCTCCTCTCCATTCATTATACTCAGAATTCCATCCAGCCCTATCTTTTCCTCGACATATGAAGAGTAGGGTCCGGGGAAGCCGCCTAGCGAGTCGATGAAAAGCCCGGCGTCCTCAACCAACAATGCGGAATTCTCGTCAACCTCCCTCCCCACCATCATTAGGGCCTGTTCCATCTTCGAAATTGTGACTTCCTCTATTCCGTCAGATTGTGGTTCCGAGAATTCTGGTGTGAGACCATCTTTCAGGAATTGCTCCACTGCATGCCCCAATGGGGCGAAAATCCCTCTCGCCTCCGATACCTTGCCCCTGTTGCTCGTCACGAAGATAATCCTCATTTCACTACCCCAGGTACCTAACCCTGTTACGAATTTCGTCGAAGCGCCTCGTGACTTCGCTTGATTCGGGCACATCGAGAACACTTCTACTGGAAGACGAGTAGCCCCCTACGACCTCCTCCATAGCCCCGGGGTAGTCCGAGTGACTGGCCGTCAGACATTCATTGAGGACTTGGAGGTCCTGTCCGAGGCTTTCGAGCTCGGGAGAAATTTTTGCCAGACCAAAGTCGATTAGGAAAACAACTCCATCATCGTCAACCATGATGTTGTGAGTGGTAAGGTCCCCGTGGGAAACTCCATTCTCGTGCATCCTACGGATAGTTTCTCCTACTCTGGAAAGGGTGCCTTGCTCCATTTTTCCATTCACCATCTCCTCGAATAGTGGGGATCCCTCTATTTCTGAAATAATAATCATCGATTCTTGTTGATCGACGTGGAGCAAAGAGGGGGATGGGAAATTCCTCTTCTGCAATAGGGATAGTGCTCTTGCCTCCACGGCCATCCTACTCTTTGTTAGTCTGGCATCCAGATCGGGATGCCTGTAGCCCTTTGGCTTACGTAACTTCATCATTGCTGATTTTCCGAGCCACTCTCCCTTGGACACTATTGCTTCGGCCCCCTCGTGTACCTTCATTTCGAAGGACCATGGGCTGTACGACGCTCCGGCCATGACTCCGGGAGGCCGCATACCTTGAAAGCGGTTGCACATGACGCAAAATTGGATGAGTCTGCCCCTGCCGGCTATACCACTCCCGAACTCTCGAGTAGATTCGTCTATATTCACAGCAGAAGAAATTCAAGAAGAAGCCATGCGGTTGCAACGAGCTATCAAACAGCATCAGAGATGGCCATTGAGCGCTTGCCTGAACATTGCCCCTTTAACGTTAGAAATCAACAGACTGAAGGAAGAGAAGGATGTATTCCTGATTGCCCATACGTACCAGACGCCCGATATCATCTACGGTGTTGCTGACGAGGTCGCTGACTCATACACACTTTCCAAGGCCGCACGTGATGCGCCGCAGCAGACCATTCTGTTCTCTAGTGTGAGATTCATGGCGGAGACTGCGAAAATCGTGAGCCCCCATAAAACTGTGATCCATCCATCTCCTGAGGCAGGATGCAGTCTTTCGGATGGGATCACGGCGCAGGACGTAATAGATTTGCGAGAACAATATCCGGGGGTCCCAGTGGCTTGCTACATCAACACAACAGCAGCGGTAAAGGCTGAGTGTGACGTAAGTGTGACTAGCAGCAATTACCTACGAATATGCGAGAGGTTGCCTGGAGATCGTCTAATCTTTGTTCCGGATAGGTTCATGGGCGCGCATTTGCAGAAGGCGCTTGAGGGCAAGAAGGAAGTGATCGTTTTTGACGGCGAATGCGAGGTTCACGCTGTTTTCACAGGAGAGAAAGTGAGGAATTGGAGGAAACAGGTTGGAAGCGAGCTAGCAGTGCTAGCTCACCCCGAGTGTGGGGCCGATGTTCTGGAAGAGGCGGATTTTGTCGGGTCATCTGAGAAGCTGATAGAGGAGGCCCTAAGACTCGGTTCGGAGGGACGTCCTGATGTCATGCTAATCACTGAGTGTGGAACAGCAGAACGAGTGTTGGCGGAGTCTGAAGAAGAGTTGAACTTGTTTGGGGCCTGTGTAATGTGCAGGCACATGAAAGCCACGCACTTGGAGGACATACTACAGGCATTGAAAGACCCAACAGAAGATCAGATCATAGAGATAGCCCCGGAGATTATTGATCGTGCCCAGCGTAATCTCGAAGAGATGTTCAGGCTAGCTGAGTAGCTATTCTTCCCTCTTTTCCGACTGATTCTGGCTGGCCCAGATGAAGAGCAGTGGAATCAGTAGTACCGTGGAAACTTGCAGCAGTACTGAAGAGTATGGCTCGAAGGTTTCCTCCAAGTCATGCCAATTTAGCTCTGAAGATCCTTCGGAGTCCGTGACAATCCAACCTATTCCGCCAAGTAGGATGTGTGGGCTAGAGTGTGTCTTTTCTTCATCGAAGGAGATTTGTCTGGTCTGATTGGCTGAAATCTCGTAGAGGTATACTTGATTCGGTTCTGTTCCCTCTCCGGACCCCCCCGAGGGATCGAATCTGGGGATTTGGAGGAATGCTACAAATCCGTGGTCTACGCTTGGAGAGGATGACTCCCATATTGGAGTTGAAAGCATGATTTGCTCCCCTGTTGCTATGTCCACGAAAACTGTCCTATTTACCGGCCCAACATCGACTACAGCGACAATGGATTTGCTGTCCATGGCAATCTCGACAACTGAGGCCCCATCGTAGACTACAGGGGTATCAGAAGAATCTGAGAGGAACTGGTCATCGGCCTCGTCTGCTTGGACGTTTAGGGAGATTGTGCTTGTCGAGAGAGGATTGGAAAATGAGGATATTGCGATGGTGGGGGTTGTTGAGTTAGACATAGACCAAGCAATCAGGTTTCCAGAAACCTCTACTATGTCCGAGAGACGTTCTATTTCTGAAAATTCAGTGATTACTTGGCCCATATCCAATGTAAATACAGAATTATTAGTCAGCATAACCACCAAGGGGCTTCCAACTTCATCCTCTCCTATGTCGCAAGACAAAATCGAGAGTTGCTCGGTTCTGGAGAATATAGGGGAGAATGGGTCCTGTTCGCTGCTTTCCAGGTTGTAGAAGTCTATCCTATGCTCATTGGAAAGCACTAGGAAGGAGCCTGAAACCTCCACCGAGGGAGGCTCACTCCAAGGATCTCCTACCAGTTTGTAGCTCTCCTCGTCGCTAACATTCCATGCAGTGACCTCTACATCGTCGATTCCATCTAAAAAGGGGTCTACCTCCACTCCAACAAGCCATCCGTCTGATCCTCCTGCTGACTTTGGCCACTCCACTCCCTCGACCGGGAAGTCCTGGTGAGTTGCGTCCCAGAGAAGAACTGTTCCCGTTGATGAAAGGAGTAGTGCGATGAAGAGGCTGGTCTGTTTCTTGCTTGGCTCCTTGAATGGCCTGATAAAATCCCTAATTTCTGAGGTCGCTTTTCTCAAGAATCCAGAAGGGTCCTCTAGAAGTCGAGCCAGTCTTCTGGTGAAAATTCTCTCATCGGCAACCTTCCAAATGCTAGAATGGGTTCTGTCTGTAACTTCGACTGCGAGAATTGCTACCATCATTCCGCCAATTATATCTGCAAACCAGTGGATTCCCAGATAGATTATCGAGAAAGCGGTTAAGGAAATGAAGGCGAATAGGATGGTTCTGTACTTGTTCCAGCGGCCGTCCTCGTCCCATCTGCCCATTGTTAGCCAAATGGCTAGTGGTAGTCCGATGTGAAGGCTTGGCATTCCATTTGTGAATGGGTCGATCCGGGTGAACCAATTGTGAATCTCCGGCGTTAGATCATAAGCTATGGTTTCCATGGCAGGAATGTGGTCTCCTGTAACCCTCACATTGAAGAAAAGGAAGAATGGGATAGCAAGTACGTAGACCCAGAACATGGACAGAGATACCCTATCTGCCATATGCCGATCATCAAAGTAGATTGGATAGAGGAAAGATGCAAAGGTTGCGGTCATGAAGCCCATGACGTAGAAGTGTGTCATTGTGAAGTCTAGCAATGGGCTCCTGAATGCTTCTTGGATCCAGAGTACTATATCCCCTTCTACTGCATACACATATGGGGTCATATCTAGTTGGGTGTTGGCCATAAGAATCCTGTCGAGGCCATCAAGGAGGTCTTTCCAGAGGTATACCGAGAACACAACAAACATGTGTGCCCAGTATCTCCTGAACATATCTACGAAGCCCTCTGCGTTTATTTTTGCATAGGAGGGTTTGAACAGCGGCATCATCGCTATACTGAGAAGTATCGCCCCTGTAATCCAGGTGATGTAAATACCACTGCCTACTGCCATTTCCAATATGCCCGGGGATAAGGGTCCTCAATGAAGTCGACCCCTGTGGGATATTCAAGAAATCAGGTTATCTTGACATCGGGGGGGGTGCTGTTGCTGAGTTGTTCCAGGATCTCCTCGACGACCAAGTCAAACGCATTCGCAGTTTCTCCATCGGGATCTGCAACAATTCTATGGACGCCGTCATCTCCACCTCTGACGACGCCCGGATCAAAGGGTAATGCCCCCAAAAATGGAACCTGCAAGTCAATCGCCGACGATTCACCGCCGCCTGATTTGAAAAGGTCGAGCTTGACTTCCCACTTTCCTTCTTCGGTTACTCTGGCCTTCAAAGGAACTCCATTCGGCCCAGCGACCGAAATCTCGGAGCCGGCTGGACCTGTGCCTGAAATCGTATATCCACTCATATTCTCAACTACGCCCAATACTGGAACATTGATTGTCTTGGCGAAATTAATCGATTTCCTGCTATCCAGAAGTGCGACTTCTTGCGGTGTTGTCACTATTACCACACCATCCAAGTTTGGCAAAGTCTGACTTACAGTTAGTGGCTCATCACCTGTTCCGGGAGGGAAGTCGATAACCAAGGCGTCCAGTTCGCCCCATGCAACGTCACCAATGAACTGCTGAATAGCTCCCAGCTTTATCGGGCCTCTCCAAATAACTGGCTTATCCGGATCCTCGATGAGGAATGCCATTGATATTACCTTGAGTCCATTTGGGCCGATAGCTGGGAAAATCTGTCCATCCTCTATGTGGAGTTCGACGTCTTCAAGGCCCAGCATCTTTGGAACGTTTGGTCCGGTTATGTCTATATCCATTAGGCCGACCTTCATCCCTCTTTTTGCAAGGGATATCGCCAAGCCAGTGGCTACTGTGGTCTTGCCGACTCCGCCCTTTCCGGAAAGTACCATTATTTTGTGCTTGATGTTGTCTCCCATCTGGGACATCCTCATCTTCCTCTGCATCTGCTGATATGCCTGCTCCATCTGCGCCCTTTGGTCGGTAGATGGCTGAGATTGCTCATCGTCTCCTGATGGATGGTGGCTAACAGGTGAGTCCGCCATGATTGGGGGCGGATGATTGGATACTTCAACTCTGTTAGGTGGAATCTACTATCAGAATTGGCTATATCGGTTGACTTCATTAAGGCCGATGAAGTGTAGATGTTGTGAAGATTCTTTTCGTCTGTGTCGGTAACACTTGTCGCAGCCAGATGGCAGAGGCTCTAGCAAAAGATTTGGGGCATTATTCGGAATCGGCGGGAACCCATCCAGGGGAAAGGGTGGCTGAGAACGCTATTTCTGTTATCGAGGAGCTGGGAATAAGCATGGAAGGGCAGTTTCCCAAATCGATAGGGGATATTGATGAAAGCCGATTCGACCTGATAATTAGCATGGGATGCGGGGTCGAGTGCCCCAATTTGCCTATAGACGAAGATTGGGGCTTAGATGATCCGGTTGGAGGGTCCATCGAGGCCTACAGAAAAACTAGGGACATTATCAGGAGTAGGCTGTCGGACTTGTCAAATTAGGTACCGACGCTTAGAAAAGTGATTCGGGTTTCCCCGGGCATACACGAGTGTAGTGTAGTGGTTATCACCCGGCGTTGCCAACGCCGGAACCCGGGTTCAAATCCCGGCACTCGTACCACTAAATACGGGTGATTCTAGTCGAAATCCGACTTTCTTATTGAGAGCAAAATAGCAGCTAGCCCGCACACGAAAAGCACGCTGATAGAAACTACGGCGATTGTTTCAGCGTTCTTTGAGAACCATCCCCTATTGTCCGAACAGCAATCTGATTTTAGGATCGAGAAAGTGTGCGTCTGATCTTCCAAATCTGTGGTTGAGAAGAAAATATCTGAAGCCCTGATTAGAACGGCAATGTCGCCTTCAGGAACTGATGGCCTTACGTTGAACTCGAGGGTGTAAACTCCATCTCCCAATACTCTGTCGCCTGAAGTCCCATCATCTACAAGCAAAAGCCAATCATCTGACTTGCCAATATCAGCCAATCTGCCTATTTTAGCCTGGACTGATGATACCCCATCAGGGTCATTGACGGTAACCTCCAGAGTGTGTGAAATAGCGACGTCTGTTGTTGGTGAATGCACGAAATGCTGAACTGTTCCATCATCGGAAATAGTAGTCTGAGATTGTCCCGAAGACAGGACTTCAATGTATTCTAACGAGGGGTTCTCGTTTTCTATCTCCAAGAGCGGGAGGAACTCTGGATTTGATACGAGAATGGTTTCACCTTCTCCATCGGTTAGCCTTAGGGGAATTACTCTGGCACCTGGAGATAGCGATGTTGGGACGGTGAATTGCCCTTCCCATGGAGTTCCTGATTGAGATGACGGTGGCGTTAGCTTTGTCAGAACTCCTCCTGCACTAAGGAGATCTACTGATACCTCAGAGACTCCGTGGCCGTCGCTTGCAACTACACTGACTGAAACTACGTCCCCCCTCTTTGCCGTCGAGGGAGAGAAGGTGACAGCGTCAACCCTCGGAGGGGCGTTTGTGATTGTCAGATTATGATATTCTGTAACTTGCGCCCAATAGTCGTTAATGATCACGGTAGCATTGAATTCGCCGTATTGGAGACCTGGATGAGTGACTTCGGCCGTCCATATGTCGTCATGAATGGTGATGTCTCCGCCTAGTCCACTATCAGAAAGTGAGACTATTCCCATTCCAATAAAGGACAGGTCAACAGATACTGAGATAACATCTGTATCGACGTCCACCACAATTACTTCCAGATGGGCGTTTCCCCCCTCTGTCAGTAGGATCCCCTCCCTGAATGAAGCCGATTCTATGGTTGGAAGGGTATTCTCATCTTCAGTGATTACTGATGGGTACAGGATCCTGTCCACGACCTGGTTCTCAACAAATGAGATTGTTCCGCTTCCAGTCTGATTATCGGAGAAGTCCACCTCTATCCAACGGAACACCTCGCTGAGTAGACCGGATAACGGCCCCTCGTTGATAACAAACCCTGATGCATAGCTGTCTGACCCGTATTCGCCTACCCATTGGGCGACCTCGACATCATGCCCGTCGACCGCTCTCTGAGTGAAACCGATGATCTCGACTTCTAGTATTGCTTCCTGGTTACCTGAGAGCACGAAGGCGTCTCCCACTATCACATTCTCGGGTGCGAATCCAGTCTCTCTTGATATTTGGAGGGATGACATAGGATTTGCTTGGGGCCTCTCGGGTTCGGACATTATCGGGGAGTCTTCTGGGTACTCGTTTGTCACAGTGCCATTGTCCTCGACGTATTGGTATCGCAGTGTTCTGTTGTACCAGTCTTCCTGGGGGACTGTGAATTCGTAAGTCAGGTTATGCTCGGCACCAAACTCCTGATCTATTGGGCCAAATGGAGTTGCGGAAACGTTGAACCAGTATTCATCCTGAATTTTGTTTACCTCGAAGAGAGTGCCATTGAAGTTTTCCTGGGGTCCACTGTCTACGATCTGCCTCACATATCCGAAGCTTCCCTCTGCGTCGCCGTCATAGGTGCCATCCACTATGATTGATTCGTGAGTTGTCTCGCCCCCGCTAGATTCAAGGTGAACTATCGGGACTGTGCCGTTGACATCTACTTGGAAGCCCTCGTCCTCAATCTCAAAGGCGAACTCTCCCGAGCCGGCCGCCTTGAAGAACTGGTCGACCCTAGTGTCGTCCTCCCATTTCTCCCTGATCTTGAGCTCATCTAGCTCGAAGGTGAAGTAGTCAGCAGCGCCCATCAGGCGGATAGATGCGTTTGCCTCTAGCTGAAAGTCCTCTAGCCTTCTATTTCCGTCGACATCCCACGTCTCGAAGTAGAACACCTCTATGCTTCCAAATATTCCTCCTGAGCTTTCGTTGTCCCCCTCGGCGGCGGATAGCCATCCATTCCCCTCTATCACTATCCTCTCAGTCAGGTGTCCGTCTGACCATGATCTAAGTATTGAAGCGTGACTGATGCTGACATGGATCCCGAGCCCCTCGGAGGGGCCTTGATCACTGGAGTATCCGTCTCTGAGTGTCATGGTCCCGTTGCCCTCCATCTCAAATTCCTGAATAGTGAGTTGTTGTCCTTCGTATGTCTCATTCAGCCATACTCTGTCGAGATTGAGATTAAGCATGAGCCCATTCGACTCTTCGTCCATTGTGTTGATTTGCATTGAGCCGTTTCCTAACTCGTTCGATTCCAGGGTGTCACCGCTCCTCTTCTGCCAGCCCCTTCCCTCGAACTCTATGCCTTGGGCATCGTCTTCTAGGCCCTCCATGGACCAAGTTGTCTCACGCGTGATTTCGTGGTCCTCTACAGGCTGGTTCCAGTTTGTAACGGTGATATCTCTACTACACGAGGCCCTAGTGCTCTCAAGAGAAATGGAAACCGTTTCCCCTAGGCTTGGGATGGTGTCGATGGCGATATCAACTTCCCCTCCCGCGCTGATGAAACTGAAGTTGGTCTGCAATAGATTTCCATCGACATCCCTGTGTAACGCGTCCACGGTTAGCGCACTTGGGGAGTCACCACTCTCGAACGGGGGGTCGAAGGTGACCCTGTATCGATGAACGAAGTCGAGATACTGGCCCGTGTCTTCAGAGAATTGTGGCTCATAGTCCCAATCTACCAGGATATCGCAGGATACGTCATTATCTGTCTGCGCTCCAACCATTGAGGCTTGGGTGCTTAGCAAGAAAACGCAAATTAGAGTTATAGCGTTGCTCGTGCGGCCCATGAGCGACCCATGCTGGAGTGACGTATCAATCAATTCCCGTCTCGACCATTTACAATCTAGAACAGCGGTTCTTCGTAATCGTCATCTTCCCCGGAGCGTTCCTTCCAGAGAGACACTGGAACATCCTCATACACATCCGAGTAGGGGTCTTCCTCCTTGCTGCGAAGAAGAGCGGCTGCGGCTGCGGCCTTCGCAAATTCCTCAGCATTGGCCTTGAACTTCCAGTAATGTATCCTCCATTCCCTTCCGTCCCAAAGTGTAGTTTCCTCTGACTCGGTGGTTAGGAGATCATAATCTTGCAACTGGTAGAACAAGTTCCTATCTGTAGGCTCCAGTGCATTGTCGATAATCCTGTTTGAGAAGCCAAAGAATCCGAGTGCATGCTCGGCGATTGATTCAGCCACTACCACTTCCATGTCAGTATCGACCTTGCTCCTGATGGCAGAAGTCAATTGTGCTAGCGTCAGACCCATCGCATAGTCCCCCGGACGCCTCTTCATAGAGGGGCGCTGTATTTCAACGGTCTCACGTCAGGTGCCAATATTGGACGAAAGTGGGCTGCGAAGCGATTATTCTGTGGAGATTGCACGGAGGAGCATGGAGGAAACGTGGGAGGGTAATTTCCTAGGGCTCAAGGAAGATGAGTTTGGACCTTGGGACATTGTTATTCTGCCTATTCCATATGAGATGACTACCAGTTGGGTGGAGGGTACTGATCGGGGCCCAAGGGCGTGCATAGAGGCTAGTTCGCAAGTTGAACTGTACGATCCTATTCTACCCCTGGACTTGCCTTGTGGCATGTCCTTTCACACGGCGGAAGAGTGGTCCTCTGATGCTGGTACCCTGAAGGGGCAACTGGAGGCGATTAGAGAATACGTTCAACCCTGGATTGGGAGCTCCTTCCCATTGATCCTTGGAGGTGAGCATGGTATCCTCCCCCCCATCATTGAAGCTGTATCCAAACATCCCATTCTAGGAGGCGAGCTAGGGAATTTGACATTGGTCCAGATTGACGCGCATGCCGATCTGAGGGATGAGCTGAATGGCGAGAGATTCTCGCACGGCACTGCCATCAGGAGGGCTCTGGATTTGGGGGTTGGCAAGGTCATACAGATAGGAACAAGAGCGCTTTCTAGGGAGGAGGCTTCGTTTTCCGAGAACGACCCCCGGGTGGAGACTTGGTTCGCTCGCGATTTCATGGGCGTCTGCGAGGGGGAAGCGGGTTGGTCGAGGCTTGTACAGAACCTAGATTCGATTGAAGGTCCGGTATGGATCACTTTTGATGTAGACGGTTTGGACGGTTCTCTAGTTCCTTCGACTGGGACGCCTGTTCCGGGAGGTATCGCATATTGGGCAGCAGTGGAAATCATCGAAAGGGTGTTCTCCGCAAGTAAGTCAATGGTGATTGGGGCTGATGTTAACGAGATAGTTCCAGGGGAGGAGGGGCCTTTGACTGAATTCAACGCGGCACTAATTGCTAGCAAGATGGTCTCATGTCACATAGCCCAATTATTGAGCGAAAAGGGAGAATGATTGTAGCATATGACCCTCTCATCGGCGCTATGCGCCGATTGGTTGCAGCATTGGTTGTCGCTTCGATGCTCGCTGTTTCGAGTTCACCGGCTGCATCGGCGCA
>CERB01075972.1_pt1 | contig 11617 bp, 7 predicted proteins | sample 356271 | NCBI WGS metagenome assembly CERB01 (sample SAMEA2621155, study PRJEB7988) | marine metagenome | isolation source: saline water (ENVO:00002010), including
TTAATGGTCTTAAACCATTTCTATCAGTAGCAACTATAACCCATTCATTGTCTGTTCCAGCTATTGCAGCGGGACCATCCCAAGGTTCCATTGTACTATTTAAAAAATTAAATAACTGAAGATGATCTTTTGGAAGAATCTTATTTTTTTTTGACCAGGCATCGGGTATTAGCATTAGTTTTGCTAACGGCGCTGAATGTCCTGACATATTTAATAGTTCAAATACATTGTCTAATGAAGCTGAGTCAGAGTTGCCAGTTGGTATTACTGGTTTTAAATTTTCAATATCTTCAAAAAGTGGATTGAACATTTCTTGTTCATGAATTTTCATCCAATTAACATTTCCTTTTAAAGTATTTATTTCTCCATTATGTGCTATCGCTCTAAAAGGTTGAGCTAAATCCCAACTAGGTGCTGTATTAGTGGAAAAACGCTGATGAAAAATTGCATACCTGGAAATGAATCTTTTATCTTTTAAATCTAAATAAAAATCAGAGAGAGCTTCGGCTAGAAACATACCTTTATAAATTATTGATTTAGAGCTAAATGAACAAATATAAAAATTATTTAATTGATTTTTCAAAGCATGCTTCTCAATTTTTCTCCTTATTTCATATAATTTTCTCTCTAATTTTTTTCCAACTATATTCTTATCGTGTTGAGTAAAGAGAACTTGGGTAATTTCTGGTCTAGTTATTTCAGCTTTTTCTCCTAAAACAGATGGGTTAACAGGAACTTGTCTCCATCCATAAATTTTAAAATTACTTTTGGTTAGTTCACTTTCTACAATAGTTCTGCAAGCTTCTTGGGAAGAATAATCATTTCTTGGTAGAAATATCATACCTACACATACATCTATACCTATATGCTTTTGGCCTCTTGATTCAATTTTTTCTATAAAAAAATCTTGAGGAATTTCAATATGAATACCCGCTCCATCGCCAGTTTTACCATCTGCATCTATAGCACCTCTATGCCAAACTGCTTTTAGTGCTTTTATACCATATTCAACTACTTCTCTTGTTTTTTTTCCATCTGTTGAAGCTACTAGACCTACTCCACATGCATCGTGTTCCATGTTTTTAGAATAAACATGATTTTTTTCTAATATTTGTAAATTTTTTTTTCTTGTGTCCATTAAGCTACTTTTTGTTTTTTATTTGTATTAATAAAATTTACAATTGACTCTGAAACATCTCTTCCATCTTTAATTGCCCAGACAACAAGTGACGCTCCTCTTATTATATCTCCAGCAGCAAAAACCCCAGGTATAGAAGTTTGCATAGTATTAAAATCTACTTTTAAAGTACCCCATTTAGTTACTTTTAAATTTGCTTCTCCAAATAAATTGGGTAAATCTTCTGGATCAAAACCTAATGCTTTTATTACTAAATCTGCTTTAATATTAAAATTAGAACCTTCTAATATTACAGGTTTTTTTCTACCACTATCATCTGGTTCTTTTAATTCTATTTTGTCTACATCTAAGCTTTCTATTTTATTTTTTCCTATAAATTTTTTTGGAGTTGATAACCATATAAATTCTACGCCTTCTTCTTCGGCATTAGCTACCTCTCTCGCTGAGCCTGGCATATTTTCTTTATCTCTTCTATACAAACATTTGACTGATTTTGCATTTTGTCTTATTGCAGTTCTAACACAATCCATTGCTGTATCTCCTCCACCAATTACAACAACATCTTTTCCTAATGCATTTAGTGTTCCATCATCAAATAGCTTTATTTTATCTCCTAATCCTTTTTTATTTGAAGCTGTAAGATATTCCATTGCAGGAAAAATGTTGCTCAGATCATTTCCTGATAAATTAACTTCTCTGGACTTATATACGCCTGTAGCAATTAGAATTGCATCATGTTTTTTTCTTAATTCATTTAATGTAGCGTCTTTACCTACTTCAAAATTATTTATAAATTTTATTCCACTCTTTTTTAATAAATTAGTTCTTCTTTCTACAACAAATTTTTCTAATTTGAAGTTAGGAATTCCGTATATTAATAGACCACCATTACGATCATAACGATCATATACAGTTACTTTAAATCCTTTTTTTCTTAATTCTTCTGCACATGCTAATCCCGCTGGACCAGAGCCGATAATTCCTATACTCTCATCTTTTTCATTTTTAACTTCAATAGGTTTTATCCAGCCCTTTTCCCAAGCATTTTCTGTTATAAATTTCTCAACAGATCCTATTGTTACAGTGCCATGTCCTGATTTCTCAATAACACAATTACCTTCACATAATCTATCTTGGGGACAAATTCTTCCACATACCTCTGGCATATTATTTGTACTTTGAGATAATTGATATGCTTCCTCTAATCTACCCTCTGCGGTTAGTTTTAGCCAATCAGGAATATTGTTACTTAAAGGACAATGAATTTGACAAAAGGGAACTCCACATTGAGAACATCTGCTTGATTGTTCTTTAGCTTTTTCATTAATAAATTCTTTATAAATTTCATTAAAATCCTCTTTTCTATCGTCTTTATCTCTTTTAGGTGGATTTTGTTGACCTAAATTTACAAATTTCAACATGTTCTCTGCCATATTCAAATTCATATATATGAATAAATTACACACATAAAGGACTATTAGGTCATATATATTGACCTAAATTTGTATTTTATTAATATATTTGGGGGTTTTTACCATTTATGCATACCTAGTATGTATTTAAGTAATTGCTTTATTTCCTATATATTTAGTTTACGAACGATTTATCTTCTATGATTATATATTACATAGAAATATTGATTTTATCATTAGTGCAGGGTTTTTTTGAATTTATTCCTGTTAGCTCATCTGCACACTTAATTCTTATATCTAAAATAAGTGAATTTAATTTTAGATCTTTAGAGGTAGATATAAGTTTACATTTAGGTTCTCTTCTAGCTATCCTTTTTTATTTTAGAAAAGATTTTGCAAATATCTTGGATAATAAAAATTTACTATCTTTAATTTTTTTTGGATCTATACCATTGGTGCTAGCTGGTTACTTTTTATATACTACTAACCTGATAGAACACCTAAGAGAAATAAAAATAATTGCTTGGACAACTCTAATATTTGGAATTTTACTATATATTTCTGACAGATTTAAAGTAGAAAATAGTATTGAAAAAAACCTCACATTAAAAAATATTTTATTGATTGGTTTTTTACAAATTCTGTCCTTAATTCCAGGTGTTAGTAGATCTGGCATCATAATAACCGCTGGCAGGTTTCTCAATTTTAATCGAATAGATTCAGCTAAGATTTCATTTTATTTATCTATACCTGCCTTAGTAGGTGCTAGTATTTTAGGTTTAAACGATATTTTTGAAAAAGGATTTGAATTCACTTACTCGATTTTACTTTCAATATTTTTATCTTTTGCATTTTCTTATTTAACTATTAAATATTTTTTAATTTATATTAAAAATTTTTCATTAAATATATTTGTTTATTATCGAATTTTTTTAGCTTTAGTTCTACTAACAATTATTTATAACTAGCTTTTTTCATTAAAGGAGCTAGTTGAGAAATTAAAACTCCTATTAAAATAAATAAACAACCAATAATATTATTAATATTTAATATCTGACTCAAGATTATCCAGGCTGCCACAGTTGCAAAAACTCCTTCTAGTGAAAAAATTATAGCAGAGGGAGCGGGTGGAATATTTTTTTGAGCATATATTTGAAGGACAAAAGCAATTCCACCAGATAAAATTCCTGCATAAAGGATTTGTATTTTTTGATTTAATATATTTATTAAAATAAATTCTTCAAATATAATTGCTAAAATTAAAGAACAAAAAGAAACTACTATTGTTTGTACCAATCCGATTGTTATTGGGGCATCAAATTCTTTTATGATTTTTCCTATAAAAATTATATGTAGGCTCCAAAATAAAGCACCAATAATTACAAGACTATCTCCAATTCTAATTGTTGAGTCTTGGAAATTTGTTAATAAATATCCTCCTAGTACACATAAAAATACTGACGGCCATACGCTCCAATGAATATTTTTTTTAAACATAAAAAAAACAATAATTGGAACCATGGGTACATAAAAAATTGTGAAAAAGGCTGCATTGGCAACATCAGTGTAAATCAATGCAACTTGTTGAAAAACTGATCCAAGAAATAAAAAAAATCCAATTAAAATTGAATAAAAAAAAAATCTAAATTTATTTTTTGATATTTCTTTTATTGATTTTTTCCTTTCTATTAAAAAATAAAAGGGTATTAATGCTAAGAATCCTACAAAAAATCTAACTCCATTAAAAACATATGGTCCAATTAATTCCATTCCCGTTTCTTGAGCGATAAATGTTGTTCCCCATATTAAAGTACAAAGTAGTGCGCTGAAAATTGAGGTTGTTTTTGACATTTTTTATATTGCTAATTTGTAAGCAAAATTTTTACCAAGATTTTCCTTTAATTCATTACAAAATCTGGCTGCTTCCGCTCCATCAATAATTCTATGATCATAGGAAAGGGATATTGGTAAAATAGTACGAACCTGAAAACTATTTTCTAAATAAATTTGTTTTATTGATGATCTGCTAACTCCTAAAATTGCTACTTCTGGATAATTTATTATTGGAGTAAAAAAAGAACCTCCAATTCCACCTAAACTTGATATTGTTATTGAACCTCCATAAAACTCATTTTTATCAATCTTTAAATTTCTACATTTATCACTTATTTCTAATATTTCACTGCTTAAATCCTTGATATTTTTTTGATTAGCATTTCTAATTTTTGGAACCATTAAGCCATGAGGAGTATCTACTGCAATTCCAACATGAAAATATTTTTTTAAAGTTATTTTTCCATTTTCGATATCATCAATAGACGAATTAAATGATGGAAATTTTTTTAATGCATTAACTAAAGCTTTAATAATAAAAACCAAAGGTGTAATTTTTATATTTTGTCCTGTAAAATTATCTTTTAATTTCATTCGAAAATCTTCCATCTCTGTTATATCTATTTCATCATGATGGGTTACATGTGGAATTGTACTCCAAGATTTATTTAGAAAAGGAGCTGCTATTTTTTTTACTCTAGGAATATCCTTAATTTCTACTTCTCCAAAATCTGAATGTATAAATTTTATTTCACTTTTAATCTCTTTCCTTTTTATACTTTTGCCTTCATCACTAGGTCTTAGTTCTCTATAAATATAATTTTTTATATCTTTTTCGGTTATTCGTCCCTGTCTTGCAGTCCCCTTTATTTCACTTATATCTGCACCAAGTTCTCTTGCAAACTTTCTGACTAATGGAGTTGTATATATTTTTTTATCATTAGACATATTTTTTTAAAGTTTTGTTGGAATTGGTTTTTCTGGATCAATACCATATTTTTTTATTGCATCTTTAGCTTGCTTTGATGATATTAGCTGTTCTTTAGCTAAAATACTTAAAGAATACGCAACAATATGTTTTTTGTCTACTTCAAAAAAATTTCTTAAATTTTTTCTTGTATCGCTTCTTCCATATCCGTCAGTTCCAAGCGAATAAAAATTTTTTTCTACGAAAGGCATTATTTGATCTGAATTAAGCCTTATATAATCTGATGCAGCAAGAATTGGGCCTTCGGTTTTTGAAAGACATTTTTCAACAAAGTTTTTTTTAGGTTTTTCATCTGGATGTAAAAGATTATATCTTTGGATTTCTATAGCATCTTTTCTTAACTCACTATAACTTGTAACGCTCCATACATTGCTATCAATTTTAAAATCATTTTTTAATATTTCAGCTGCCTCAATCATTTCTCTTAAAATAGTTCCTGATCCAAGCAATTGAATAGTGGTTTTCTTATAATTTTTAAATTCTTTAAACAAATACATTCCTTTTAATATTCCTTCTTCAACAGATTTATCTTGGGGCATTGAAGGATGTGTGTAATTTTCATTCATTGTAGTTATGTAGTAAAATATATTTTCTTGCTTTTCGTACATTCTTTTTAATCCTTCTCTAAAAATAGTAGCTAACTCATATCCAAAAGTTGGATCATATGATTTACAGTTAGGTATTACTGAAGAAAGTATATGGCTATGGCCATCTCCATGTTGTAATCCTTCTCCTGCTAATGTTGTTCTTCCTGACGTAGCACCAATTAAAAAACCTCTTGTTTGATTATCTCCAGCTGCCCATGCAAAATCTCCAACTCTTTGAAATCCAAACATTGAATAAAACAAATATATAGGGATCATAGAAATATCATGATTTGAATAAGATGTTCCTGCTGCAATCCAAGATGACATTGCGCCAGCTTCAGTAATACCCTCTTCCAATACTTGTCCCTTAATATCTTCTCTATAAGAACTTAGCTGTTCTGAATCTACTGGTTCATATTTTTGACCCTCATGAGCATAAATCCCTATTTTTTGAAAAAAACCTTCCATTCCAAACGTTCTAGCTTCATCTGGAATGATTGGTACTAAACGTGGTGCTACATTCTTATCTCTTAATAAGTTTGTTAACATCCTAACTAAAATCATTGTTGTTGACATTTCTTTTTCACCAGTTGATTTTTTCATATTGCTAAAAATATCTGAGTGAGGAGTTTTAATAGCTTTTGCAAAAGATGATCTTTCTGGCAAGTTACCCCCTAGCTTTAATCTGCATTCTTTTAAATATTTAATTTCTGGTGAATTTCCAGAGGGTCTATAATACTCAATATTTTTTACCTGCTTATCTGTTAGTGGAACATCAAATCTATCTCGATAGTAAAGTAAATCATTTTCATCCAATTTTTTTTGCTGATGAGTTATATTTATGCTTTCACCAGATTTACCCATTCCATACCCTTTAATGGTTTTTGCTAAAATAACTGTTGGTGTTCCTTTTTTTTGCATAGCTGCGTGGTATGCTGCATAAACTTTATGTGGATCATGTCCACCTCTATTAAGTTTCCAAATATCTTTATCGGTCATTTGTGATACTAAATCTAACAACTCAGGATATTTCCCAAAAAATTTATTTCTTACATATGAACCACCTTTGGCTTTAAATGCTTGGTATTCACCGTCTACTGCTTCACCCATTCTTTTTATCAATAAACCTGATTTATCTTTTGCTAGTAGAGAATCCCAATAAGATCCCCAAATTACTTTTATAACATTCCAGCCGGCACCCCTAAATATACCTTCAAGTTCCTGAATTATTTTTCCATTCCCTCTAACTGGACCATCAAGTCTTTGTAAGTTACAATTGATTACAAAAATTAAATTATCAAGTTTTTCTCTAGCTGCTAGTCCAATAGCACCTAAAGATTCTGGCTCATCAGTTTCACCATCTCCTAAAAAACACCAAACTTTTCTTCCCTCATCTTTTAATAGTCCTCTATTAATTAAATATTTATTAAACCTCGCTTGGTAAATTGACATTATAGGTCCCAGCCCCATAGATACAGTTGGGAATTGCCAAAATTTTGGCATCAACCATGGATGAGGATAGGATGATAATCCACCAGGTTTTACTTCTTGTCTAAATCTATCTAATTCTTTTTCATTTATTCTTCCTTCAAGGAATGCTCTAGCATACATACCAGGAGCACTATGACCTTGAAAATAAATTAGATCTCCACCAAATTTATTATTTTTTGCCCTCCAAAAATGATTCATTCCTACATCATAAAGTGTTGCTGCAGATGCAAATGTACCAATATGTCCACCTAGTTCGGGATTTTTTTTATTTGCTCTCACTACCATTGCTGCAGCATTCCATCTTATTAATGATCGAATTTTTCTCTCCAAATTTTGATCTCCAGGGGATTTTTTTTCTGCTTCGGGTGATATTGTATTTATATAAGGAGTATTCCTCGAAAGAATTAAATCAGATCCTTGTTTATATGAATGCTCTATTAATTGTTTAATTATATATTGAGCTCTATGTTTTCCATCTCTCTCTAAGACTGCTGATAAAGACTCCAGCCATTCTTTAGTTTCAATTGGGTCAATATCTTTTCCGTTTTTTATTTCTATTCTTTTTTCGATAGTTTTACTTTCTTTAGTTTTAATAATTTCTGTTTCTGTATTTTCCTTAAGAATTAAAGTTTCTTCAGCTTCTTTTATAATTTTTTCTGTATCTGAAGGTATTTTTTCAGGAGTATTATTTTCTTTTTCTGTTTCAATATTTTTTTTTACTTTAGTATTTACACCAGCTAAGGTTATAAGCAAATCACCTTTGGAGACTTTATCTCCTACCTTGACATTAACATTTTCCACTTTTCCATCAAATGTTGAAGGGACTTCTACAGATGATTTGTCACTTTCTAATGTGACTATAGGATCATTTTTTTTAATATTCTCACCAGCTTTAACTAACACCTCAACTATTTCTACATTTTCAAAATCACCAATATCAGGAACAAATAATTTTTCAGCCATAATTCAATTCAATAGTAAACATAACATTAATTTGATAGTCGATACATTTTAAACATATTTATATCCTTTTTTCGTCATCGTTAAATGAGTAAATATAGACATGTTAACAAATTTTTTAATTAAAATTAAAGTTTTTAATAATAAACAAGACTTAGATGCTAAATTTTGGATACAAAGAGTTTTGTTAAAGAAAAAGTATAAATTAGTTTAATTTTTTAAACATTCATCTATATTAAATCATATGGGCTGCTAGCTCAATTGGATAGAGCGCAGAGCTACGGACTCTGAGGTTGAGGGTTCAAGTCCTTCGCGGCCCACCAAGAAAGGAAAGATGAAAGTTTCTTTACAAAAATCTGTAATTTACTTTTTTTTATTAGTTATATTTGTATTGTTATTGATCACATTATTAATTTAAATGAATAAAAAATTTCAACAGATCAGCTTAAAACCAGGTTTTATGAAACATAATGGTGGTTTATTTTTTCGTAAAATTTCAAACAAAAATTATGAATTTAAAACTAAAATAAATAAAAAACATTTAAATAGAGCTGGTATAACCCATGGAGGATATATAGCCTCAATTATAGATGCAGGTGCAGGAACGGGAGCTCATAGAGTTACAAATAATAAAGTATGTGTAACAATTTCATTAGATATAAAATTTATAGATTCAACCAAATTAGGTGATGAAATTATAGGAAATGTTTATATACAAAAAGTGACTAGGTCTTTAGTTTTTTTGGTTTGTAAACTAAAAAGTAATAAAAAAATAATTGCTACTGCTTCAGGAGTCTGGAAAAAAACAAATAAAGAATTTGCTTAATTTGGTTTTCTTCTAAAATTTAAATATCCAAAAATTGCAAACAAAATAAAAGCAATTGGGTAAACATAATTTTTGCTTGGTCTATCTAGATTTTCTACTTTTAACTCAGTAATAGAGTCGTCAATTTCAAAACCAGATTTTTTTGCCAAACCATTCCATTTTAAATTATCAACTATAATTTGATTATCTTTTTTGATTAAAGTTAGCCCATATTTTTCCAAATTAAATTTTTGGTCAAATGTATTTTTATTTATTACAAACAATTTATACCTTTCGCCATATTCACTAAATCGAGTAATTTTTATATGAACATCTCTACTTTTTTCTAACTTAACTAAGTTAATTTTATTTAAATCTTTATATTCAAATTTAGGATAAAATTTATTTAAAATAAATTCTGGAGATAAAAAAGAAATTGATACAACTAAAAAAATAATAGTTTCGTACCATCTGAGTTTATTGAAAAACCATCCTTGTGTAGCTGATGTGAAAATTAATATTCCTATTAAAGAAGTCACAATTACTAGTAACGCATGCCAAATATTTTCAATTCCTATTAATAAAATCTCGTGGTTGAATAAAAAAACAATTGGGAGAATACCAGTTCTTAAACTATACCAGAATGCCTGTACTCCAGTTCTAAGAGGATCTCCTCCTGAAATGCCTGCAGCTGCGTATGATGCTAGTCCAACGGGTGGTGTTACATCTGCCATCAAGCCAAAATAAAATACAAACAAATGAACTGCTATAATTGGAAAAATAAATCCAGATGCGTTACCTACATCAACTAAAACCATTGACATAAGTGATGCAACAACTACATAATTTGCCGTAGTTGGAAGTCCCATACCAAGCAATAAACATAGAATTATAGTTAATAATATTAGAATTATGACATTATCTTTTGCAACAGACTCTATAACAATAATTAAATTTGTACTTAATCCTGTTGAGCCTACAGCTCCTACAATAACTCCTGCTGTTGCAATTGCAATACCAACTGCCACCATGTTTATAGCGCCTTTTTCAAAACCTACGACTGTTTGATTAAACCAAGTTTTTAATCCATCTCTAAAATTTGATTGTTTAATTAATATGTTTATTAAATTTACAGAAATTAATGCAATAGTTGCATAGAATATTGAATATGAAGCAGTAAGTCTTAGATAAACTAGCAAATAAATCAAAACAAAAATCGGAATTAAAAAATGTAAACCTGAAAGAAAAGTTTTTTTTAAATTTGGTACTTCCTTTTCATCCATTCCTTTTAGATTTAATTTTAATGCCTCTAGGTGTGAAATATAAAACAATGCAATGTAAGATATCACTGCTGGTAAAAATGCGTGTTTAACTACCTCGAAGTATGTGACTCCTATAAAACTTGCCATAACAAAAGCTGCTGCTCCCATTACTGGAGGCATTATTTGCCCATTAACCGAAGAAGAGACTTCAATTGCTCCTGCTTTTTCTTTTGAAAAGCCAGTTTTTTTCATTATCGGGATTGTAAAAGTGCCTGTGGTAACTGTATTCGCTACCGATGAGCCTGATATCATGCCTGTCATTCCTGATCCTAAAATTGCTGCTTTAGCTGGGCCACCTCTCATTTTTCCTACCATAGCAAAAGCTAAATCTAAAAAATATTGACCTCCTCCAGCAGTTTCTAGAAGCGCACCAAACAAAACAAACAAAAATATAAAATCAACAGAAACACCTATTGGAATTCCAAATATTGCTTCTTGATCAAACCATTGAAATCCTACTAATCTCTTTAAAGAAAGACCTCCATGTGAAATCATTTCTGGTGCATATTTTCCAAAATAAGAGAATAGCAAGAAACAGACTGCAATAATAACTAAAGGTATTCCAATTACCCTTCTAGTTGCTTCAAGTAGAATTAAAATTCCACATATTCCAATAATTAATTCTATTGGAAGAATAAAATTTTCACCTAAATTAATTTTTAATAGAATGCCTCCTCTATCTACTAATTGATCATAAAAAAAATAAATATAAAGACAGCAAAAAGTTCCTACTATACTTATAAAAATATCAAATATTGAAATTTTTTTGGATTTGGAAAAAGGAAATATTAGAAAAGCTAATAATAATGCAAATCCTAAATGAATAGCTCTAGCGGGTAAACCTTTAAACATTCCAATATTAAACCAAAAAGGAAAGGGGGATGCATACCATAATTGAAATAAAGACCAAATTATTGCTATAGCAGCAACAATTTTTAAATGAAGACCTCCAAGATTCCTAGTAGGTGATAAATCTTCGTGAATTTTACTTTCAATTTTTGTATCTATATCTTTATTCATTTATATATAAGATGATACTTTACTACAAAAAAAAGGCCCAATAAATATATTGGGCCTTTTA
>CERB01040456.1_pt1 | contig 11616 bp, 16 predicted proteins | sample 356271 | NCBI WGS metagenome assembly CERB01 (sample SAMEA2621155, study PRJEB7988) | marine metagenome | isolation source: saline water (ENVO:00002010), including
ACTGATGGGGATAGTATATACAAAACTGCATATCGAAATTTCCATGTTAAATGTTCCAATGACGCAGTTATCCAAGCTGTTTCTGTATTCGCTGTTGGTTTCGCTGACCATTTCGTCGCTCTTAGTGGTGGTGACCAGTCCATTACGAACTCTAACAGTAATTTCGGTTCCTGTGCATTAAGAGCAAAAGGATTCAAATCAGCTCCATTCACCCAGGACAAGGCTGGGACAATTACTCACATTATACCGCCACAAAAGCTAGCACGTACGTACACAAGTGTTAATGGATATACATTTGGTGTTACACAAGACAATAAAACTGTAACCAGCTCCCCAGCCAACAACAGCCATGGAATAGAGGCTGGTAGTTACATTAGGTTTGATACTATTGACAACGTTGAAGCATATAAAGTTGATGCAGTCAACAGTGGTACTGGTGTTTTAACTCTTAACAGAGGATATAGAGGTAGTACAGTTGCTGCTGAAGATGGATTCAAGAGTTCTATTAATGAAATACCTGTTGGATATGTCGCATGTGATGTACAAAAAATACAATATAACGCTGCTGGAGGTAACCAGACATGGACTGCAAGCTCAGGATTCAACGCCACTATCCAACACAGCTGCGTATATAATGGCAACGCATACTACTCAGCACAATTAGAAGCTGCTTCAGGTACAGTTACATCTGGTACTATAGCACCAACACATACATCTGGTACTGCATCTGATGGTTCAATAGTATGGTCATACATCGGACCTGTTGACACTAGATTATATCTCTATGGATATAATTCACAGGCAACTAAACCACCATACAAGCTACAGGGTTTCAATATTGGTGCACGTAAGCAAGATGTATTGTACGTATCATTGATTGAAGCATCTGCTACAGTCACCTTCGCAGCCTTGATTTCACCTGATGGTAGTACATCACCAACTGATGCAAAGTTTACTGACATCACCACACAACAGTTCACACCTGGCGATCCAGCACATCCACTTCAGTTTGACAGTCAGTTAAACACATGGTATGTGAGATGTACTGCTGCTACATCTGGTGCTTCTTCAGTATCATCTACTGGTTATAAAGGTATCCATTATCATTTGGGTAGCGATGCATTCTATGCTAACGCACTATTCACTGGTGCATCATATATGCAACGTATTCCTGATAATAGATCATCAAGAGATAGGACATATAGAGCCAGATATGAAGTAGACAGTTCACCTTCAGCTCTATCAAGAGAACCTATCAATGGTTACGTTATCCAACCAAGGAACGTACCTACGGGACAGTCATACGGGGATGTATATTATATCTACGATATTAAAACTGAACAGGAACTGATTAAGTCAGTCCAAAATGGTATCTATTATATGACTGTTATCAAGGGTAGTGTTTCACCTACCAATGGTAATGTCAATACATTCTCATTCTCTCAGAATATTAATAACTTATATCCTGTATTAGATAAGGATAATCCAACAGAAGATCCAGGTGAAGCAACATCTATTGCATCTAATACTATTGTTGGTTTAGTTACTACTACTGATGGTTCAGTTGAAGACAAGTCACTATCAATAACCAAAGAGGTTATAGCTGACTATATTATTGAGAATAGAAATGCTTATGTAAACTCATCTACTGCGGACAGTTCTGTTGCTAACTTCATTACACTTGAAGCACGTGATGGTGAGACCAGTGAAGTAGATAAGAACAAGAGGATGATACCTGTTAATAGCACAGGTGGTACACAAACAGAACTACGTCGTCCGTCAATCCTAAGATCTGGTAACCATACGTTTGAATATGTTGGTTTTGGACCAGGAAACTACTCAACTGGTTTACCTTCAGTACAGAATAGAGTTCTAACTGATGAGGAAACATTGCTTGCACAGTCTCAGAAAGAGAACGGAGGTATTGCATTCTACTCTGGTTTAAACAGTAATGGTGACCTATTTATAGGAAATACAAGAATTTCTGCTGTTACTGGTGAGGAAGCATCACTTGATACACCATCACTATCAATCGTTGGTGAGACTGCAAACTTACGTCCTGTATTTGATGAGATCATCGTTAGGGATAAGATTACAGTTGATGATGCTAACCTAGAGTCAGTATTCAAAGGTTTCTTATCAGTTAACCAAGATGTAAACGTATCTAAGTCACTATATGCTGAGGACTTCACAATTACTGGAGATGCAGCAGATAATGAGGGTACTAAGAAATTTGATGTTGTAACAGCATTACCTGGTGCTGGTACTGCTGCTAATAATGGTGACTATGCACTATTAAATAACGTCACTCGTGGATCATATCTAGGTTGGGTATGGTCAACATCACAGAATGCTTGGGTTAAGATGGGTCTTAGTGACACAGGTAACTTAAACATATCTGGTGGTAGTGGTGGAACTGATGCTAATGGTGATTTACAACTCAAAAATGGATTAGGACTGGATATACAGTCAACTGGTACATTAAATGTAAACAGTGGTAATACTACACTTGGTGGTGAGGTAGATATAACTGGAACTGTTGATATCAACTCAACACAAGGATCAACATCTAATACTACTGGTGCATTGAAAGTTGATGGTGGTGTCGGTATTGCCGAGAACCTCAACATAGGTGGTAGTGCAGACATTGATGGTAGTTTAACAGTAGGTGGTAGTGTAACTCTTGGTGATGCTGCAGCTGATAACGTCACCTTTAATGCTGATGTTAATAGTAACATACTTCCAAATACTACTGGTATTCATAATCTTGGATCAACAGCACAGAAATGGGGAACAGTATATGCTGATGCAATCGTTGGTATCAGTAATGTAACTGCTAACATTACAGGTAACGTTACTGGTAATGTATCTGGTTCATCTGGAAGTTGTACTGGTAATGCTGCAACCGCAAGTCTATTACAGACTGCAAGAAATATTGGTGGTGTATCGTTCAATGGTGGTGCTAACATAGACCTACCTGGCGTTAACACTGCAGGTAACCAGAATACATCTGGTAACGCTGATAGTGCAAGCACTCTTCTCCATACACAAGTAAATAATAATACTGGGTATCAAGTAACATTTACAACCTATAATTCACCATCGGGTATAAGCACGCAAAGAGTTGACACTGATAGCACTCATCTAGTGTATAATCCTAGCACCAATACTTTGAGTGGTTTAAATATAACTGCTTCTACCATAACTGGATCATCGTTTGGTAATGCAAACCAGAACGCATATGGTGCAAGGACAGTATCCACAAACAATCCTAGCGGTGGATCCGATGGAGACATCTGGTATAAGTATTAAGGAGATATCATAGATTATGGCAGTCCCATACAATAGCACGATAGCATCTTACCTTGACGGACATACTCATGTCAAGAAAGATGGTACATGGCAAATAGCAGAAGATATTCAAGTAAAACACTCAGGTGCATGGCGTGATACTAAGGCAGTATATGTCAAGTCAGGTGGATCATGGCGTACAGTCCATGATGGTGAACACTTCTTATTCAATTATACACAGTCAGGTAATGATTCTAGTGAGTTTAACTTAGCAAGTTATATCTCAGGACTAGGTTATGGTGGTAATCTAATTAAGGGATGTGTACAGATAAATGCAAAGAGACAGAGAGTTAACTTAGGAAGTTTCTCCTCTGCATCCAAAGTATATCTTGGTGTTGCAACTTATGGTAGCATCAAAGGACGTGGTGGTAATGGTGGTAACAGAGGTGGACAAAATGGCTCAGGTGGTCAGACTGCAGTATACTCTGGTGGTACACCATTCATAATTAACAATCATGGAGTCATCGCTGGTGGCGGTGGAGGTGGAGGTGGTGGCATCAACGGTCAATGCGTCTACCAGAATACATATCAGTATGGATGCATGAAGGGCAATCAATGCTCTGGTGTTGATCAACAATTCTCCAACCAAAATGGTGGTGGAGGTGGCGGTGGTGCTGGATATCCTGGTGGCACTGGTGTTGATGGTGGCCAAAACGGTCAGGAAACTGGCGGTGGTGGCGGTGGAGGCAACGGTGGTTGTGGTGCACAGTCTGGTGGAGGAGGTGGAAACCTCGGTAATTCAGGTGGTAATGCAACTAGCGGTGGTAATGGTGGTGGTAATGGTACTGGTATTCAAGGTATCAACCATAGATATGAACAGGTAATTATGGGCGACGGTGACATCCGTGGCGGTACAAGTAACACTTAGGAACGAACTATGTCTTTAGAAGATATTGATCCGCAATTTAGATTAGATGCAGATGTTGCACCAACCTTTAAATGCGAGAATTTTAACCCAGAGGAAAGAACCTTTGAGGTATTTTACAACGATGGTACTCTCAATAGTGATGAGTGGTATGGTCCTCTTTATATGGATCTAGACTCCTTAAAACCAGAGACAGAAGAACCATTAAGATTTCAAATAGGAGAGCAAGTCTATGCTCATGTACAAAATAGCAGACTAGCAGAGTGTGATATGTCATCAACTACTCTAGTTCTCAGTCAAATGCTCGGACAGGTACAGTCAGTACCAATGGAAGAGTTGATGAGACACAAGGAAGCAATGGCAAAGAAAGATATACAAAACGTAGATCCAGTAGTGAAAGCTACTACAGTTGTAAATGTGTACAGTGAGGATGATTTCGACGAACAGTTTGAAGCATTGAGTGCTGCACTATCCGAAGAGGAGTAGTATGTACGATCTTGCAGAATCACAGGACAGTCGAATTGCACAATATACATTCGGCAAGAGTATAGCACAGTTTGGTGTTAGTGTATTCTCATGCAATAACGCACGCAAAGGCAAGAAAGTATTTGGTAATGACCCTGATCCTACCACTGAGATCATGTTGGATACGCAGGATAAAATTATTTCTGCACATATAAAGAAGAATAAGAAGGGTAAAGTTGCGGGTTATGAGGATATAATACGTGAGTGTGGTCAGACATACCAAGTACATCACAGAACTGTATCATTTGGTAGTACATGGAGGAGTGACTCACTCAAGCCAGCACACTACTCGTTACTATATCATGCCAACTCACACACTCACTTCCGTTTTCCTGGTCTAAACAGACTGATATCACAAGAGGAAGGTGGTACTGTTGCGTGTTCAGGTTTTGAAGACCTGAGTGCAACCAACCGCAAGGTTCATGTGTATGAGAATAGTGACAGCTTTACACCAGCAGGTATTGGTAGTATAATAGTACCTATGAATGATATCTACTATCATAAGAAAAAGGTGTACCAACATTATCCATTCCCGATCTCAGAACCAGATACTGTACAGATCTCAGTGGATAAACCAACGTTAGTGTTGGAATTTATTACAAACCAACAACCAGATGTTGCACATTTCACGCAATCATGGTTAAATCAGATAGAAGAGGGATTAATCGAAATCGTAGACAGGTAAAATATGAAATGTGAATACACTGTTAATGATCAGTTAGATGGTCTCACAGTACTATATCATAAAGGATGCAGTAAAGGTTTCAAGTTCTTCGGGGATGACCCAGAAGAATACAGACATTATATCAAACAAGAACACCTTGATATGATGAAGGAGATGTTTGCTCGTGAGTATAAGGACTTCCCAGTTGATTATATGCTCAGATTTTATATGCATAGCAGGTGCTTAGTGTTTCCTGATGGTGTATGGATGAGTGAGACAGCAAAATATCCGCAGTATCTCAGGTATAGACCAGGAACTAACCTGAGTTTTCGTGTATCTGGCATCACTAGGTTCACATCATTGACAGAAAACAGTAGTGCTATCTGTATTGGTGCCGATCCTGATGCAGATACTATTCCATTACTACGCAGATTAGTACATAAATGCAGTGGTAGTACCATGTTTATGCCACTAAGTACATCGTCTATCCTTATACCTACGGAAGATTGCACTTACGGAGACCTTAAAATAGATATGGGTCACCCAGTTATTGCCACGCATGAGTTCGATGAGTTAGTATTTGAGCAACCTGGTTACCTGATTGAGTTTATGAAAGAACCCATGACACTAGAAGAGGAGTTGGTGAACTACTGTCACCAATGGTTATCCAAGGACATTGAGGTATTTGAGCGATGATGTTTATAGAAGACGGAATGTATCCGCAATGGCAGAAACATTTGGATCATCCTCCACTCGAATACAAGCACCTAGAGCGTGATAAGTTCGAGGAGTTACTCGATCTAATGATAGAAGCACACCCAGACCATGAACTAACGGAGTGGTTGAAGCGTGGTTTTGCTATGAATGAGGGAGATAGTACCATATCATTCAGCAGTTTGCAAGGACATCGTGTACTGCAATGGCATATTAATCATTTTGATGAGGAAGATGCGGAGAGTTATGAAATGATGTTCGGTGAAGATGAGGAAATGGATTGGGATGACGATTGGGACGATTAAATTTGTGTCACAATAGCTTGCATATCCGCAGATATTATACTATAATAATAGTATAAACAACAGGAGACACATGACAGTAGCAACCGCACCTGCAACACTCGAAGAAAGAGTACAAGGTTGGGCTAAAGATCTTTGCAACGCACTTGACACAAATTACAAACAGTACACAATTGCATCACACAAGAGAAACATCGAAACAGGTGATGAGTGGTCAAAAGAGTATCACCAAGATAGACTAGATGAGATCACTCTAGGTGGTGGTAATCTAAACAAATTTGTATCATACACAGGTCGTAAGTACATCAAGATCGTTAGACAAGAGTTTGATGATATGGGTCCTAATCCAACTAAAAGATACAAGGACAGCACTGTTCATGCTTTCATAGATAGAAAGACAGGTCAGGTGTACATGCCTGCAGGATACAACAAACCAACAACCACTGGTAAGTATCCAGTAAGATGGGATTTACGTATTATCAAAGATAGAGAGTACATCCTTAATCCAACCAAATGTACATGGTCAGGTGGTTATCTTTACGATAGATCACACTTACCAAATAAGTACGTTTAAGACCCCCACAAGGGGTCTCAGACCCCTTTAATGACATGAATACACATAAGAAGACTTTATTACATTTAATAAAAGAAAGAGCATACCGACATGGTGATTTTATCTTATCTTCGGGTAAGAAAACAGAACACTATGTCAACTGTAAACCTGTCACATTATCATGTGAGGGTAATGCTTTACTGTCTCATTTAATGATTGAAGAGATAGAGAAAGAAGCAGTTGCAGTAGGTGGATTGACACTAGGTGCTGACCCATTAGTGTGTGGTGTTGCACAGAGAGCATACTACTCAGGACATAGACACGTAGATGCACTCATTGTACGCAAGAACCCTAAGGGACATGGTACTAAAGAAGTAATTGAAGGTAACAAACCACCTAAAGGATCGGTTGTTACAGTACTAGAAGATGTAACAACAACAGGTAGTAGTGCACTCAAAGCAGTTCATGCTCTGCGTGATGCGGGATATACTGTTAATCGTGTGGTTTCTATCGTTGATAGGATGGACAACCATGATGTATGGGCGGAAAATAACTTAGAATATGTTTCAATATTCACGTTAGAAGAAGTTATCAACTATGAATGACCTAGTAGTATTCATCTATGGTATAGGATTTGCGTGTGTAACAGGTGCTGCTTTCGCATTTATGTGGAAGAGCATGAGCATAGTGCAAGATGAGTTGAAAAAACCACAGAGAAATGTGCATCCAGAGATGAAAGATGTGCAAAGTGGGGATGAACTGTTAGTATTTAAAGCGGAGGATGATGATTTATGAGGAGAAATCCACGTTGGTGGAGGATTTGGATGTATTCATTAGGAGGATTTGCAGATGAAACCACAAAAAGATACGACAATTCAGTTGCTCTCGTACGTAGCTTCATATTTGTCACTTACTTTGTCACTAATTGCTTTATTGTTAGTGGTGTCATTAGACATTGGAACAATTAAGTGATATAATATTATTATGAACATCTTCGTTACCGATCCCGACCCCACAGTTTCCGCACAATGCTTACCTGACAAGCACATTGTCAAGATGCCATTGGAGACATGTCAAATGCTATCCATAGTTGGTAGTGACAAGTGGGGTCATGGTTTTGGCAAACTACCTAAGAAATCAGGTGGTCACTATGCCACAGACAAGGGTGCATTTCGCAATCATCCTTGTACTATCTGGGCACAATCACACTGGACATGGTTAATCAATCATGGTCTAGCATTATGTGCAGAGTATACTCACAGATACAATAAAGTCCATAGTTGTCAATCAACTATTGAGTATGCTGACGATTTATTCCCCCATCACGATGATTTCCCTAAAAGTTTCACGAGAGCAATGCCCGACATCTTTAAACATGACACAAGCATTGACACTTTTCTTGCTTACAAGAATTACATTGGCAGCAAACCTTGGGTTGCATCTAATTATCTTCGTGACCCATCCAGAAAACCAGATTGGATATGATTGACGATGTTGACACCATCCCCAGATGGTTCTATAATATGGTTATAAGCATGGGTATCATGGTATTCGTCGCTTTTGGATTAATTTTATTTGGTATGTTATGAACGACCTTGACTTCTCTCGCATTGCAAACTCATTAGAAAGAATTGCAACTGCACTCGAACACTTCAATATTGAGCATGCTCACATAGATGAGATAGATCATAATCACGTTGAAGGTAAAATTAATAATCATCCTACGACTTGGTAATGAACAAGATATTATTCGGTGACTGCCGAGAAACACTACAGACTATTGATGTCAAGGCACGAATGTGTGTGACCTCACCTCCTTACTATGGATTGAGGGATTATGGAACTGCAACGTGGGTAGGAGGAGATCCAAATTGCAATCACATGAGAGATAGTAAGGTCAAACCTGAGAATTGTATCACTGGTCATAAGAACCATGGTAAGATGGCAGGAGTTGGGGATGCAATATACAAAACAGAATGCCCTAAGTGTGGTGCAATCAGACAAGATAGTCAGATAGGACTAGAACAGACACCAGAAGAGTATATTGACAATCTAGTATCAGTATTCAGATCAGTACGTGATGTGTTAACTGATGATGGTACACTATGGGTAAACATAGGAGACACATACTATAATTACAGATCAGATGGTAATTATCCTAAACAGACAGTATCCAAGACTAATCAAGATCTACCTAATTTCTCTCCTGTACGTGGTAATAAACTTCAAGGATTAAAACAAAAGGACTTGATAGGTATACCTTGGATGTTAGCATTTGCATTGAGAGCAGATGGATGGTATCTCAGACAGGATATCATATGGAATAAACCTAATCCTATGCCAGAGAGTGTGAAAGATAGATGTACAAAAGCACATGAGTATATCTTTTTATTATCCAAGAACCGTAAGTATCATTATGACAATGAAGCAATCAAAGAACCAGTCAAGCAAGACTGGGGCACACGCAACAGAAGTGAAGGCAAGTATCATAATCCTGGCACTGGGTTGGCTCCTCATAGTGGGCTTACCAAGTCTTATGACAGGAAGAATAAACGATCTGTTTGGACAGTAACAAACAAACCATATAAGGGAGCACACTTCGCTTGCTTCCCACCTGACCTCATTGAACCATGTATATTAGCAGGTTCAGAGGAGAATGACATAGTTCTCGATCCATTTATGGGATCAGGAACCACAGCAATGATGGCGAAGAAACACAATCGTAACTATATTGGATGCGAATTGAACGAAGACTATGCCAGTTTACAAACTGACCGAATAGATAGCATACCTAGTCAATTACCTGCTATACTATGGAAGTAATCATCACACCAGACGAAATTACCATGTCAAAGAAATACGAATCACCATTTTCAAAGAGTGAACTACGCTATTTCCAGTCACTGATGCAGAATGACACAAAGGCAACAGGCAGAGGTGCTACCTATGCTAAACTGGAGGTACTATTGAATGAACGCTAAAGATATGACAGGAGCAGAGAAACTCCTATTCATTTTCACATTTGTAAACTTTCTTCATTGGGGAACTAAATTATGTCTTGTTATGTCACGTTTGGTGGGTATCGCAATTGCAAGCGGATCGTTCGTCCTGCAATCGAGTGGTTCTTACAACATCGTAAACTCAATCGCTTCAACACATTTATCCATGTAATTGATAGACGCATGGAAGATGATGGTGCATGTGTATCAATAGATGGGAACTGGAGACCTAGATACTTTGAGATTGAGATGGATAATCGTCTTAGTCCAGAAGACTATCTCTCAACACTATTTCATGAATTGGTACATGTGGAACAACGTCTTCGTGGTACACACAAGATGAGGTATAATGCACGTTTGTGTCGTACAGTAAACAAGTGGAAGGGGAAAGTTATACCACCAGAGACTGCTTACATGGATGAACCATGGGAGGTAGAAGCATACAGTATGGAGAAAGAACTCTATACTGCATATAGAGAATATGAAACAAACCTTAAGAATTGAGACGTTTTACGTTCAACCACCAGTAAATACTGATGAGATACTTGAAATTCTTGATTGGCATCGTAGGTCAGAAGCACCTGTACAGGCAAATCTGACCGATTGGAATGTATCTCAGTATTTTCCTGACCTATGCAAACAATTAAATGTCCTCTACCCGACGTATCAAATCGAAGATCTCTGGGTCGCATCGTATGGACTGGGCGACTACACAGAAAGTCATGACCATCGTGGTTTTGATTGGTCTTTTGTGTGGTATCTGGATGCCAGTATTCATTGCCCTCCACTCTGCTTCCCTGATTTAAAGCACCCATGGTTGCCACCACATGTAATTTATCCTAAAGTGGGTAATTTACATGTATTTGATGGTGGTCTGGTACATTATGTACCACCACACACATGTAACTACCTTGATCGCATAGTAGTATCTGGTAACCTTATACATAACGAGGGTTAAAGAGAAGACTATGGATCCTGATATTCAAAAGCATTTTGATTTTAAGCATGTGGAGGGAGAACTGCACATGTTTATCAGCAAAGAGTTAGTCAAAGCACTTGGATGGAAAGACAAGGACATAGAACTATCATTCGGTAACATCAAGAGAATGAATAGTTTTGATGGTGCTAGTCTCACAGTATCCACAAACAATCATTATGAACACCCATGGCACAAACACCAGAAGAACGAGAGTTAAAAGCAATAGCAAGATTTTATAAAGATGCCAAGTATGGTTTTGCGACCGAGGACGGTTACTACGCAATACCTAGTGGTGGTAAGAGGTTGAGTTTAGTCCATAATGGTGCTATAATAAAGGTATGCAGGAACGAGCAGAGTGCTCGTAACCTAGTTGAACGCCTTCGTAAACGTAAGAAATGAAACCTATCGTTAAGTACCAAGGTGGTAAGACACGTGAATTGCCACTTATCACTAAACTATTACCAAAAGAATATGACACTGTACTCGAACCTTTTGCAGGTGGAGCAGCGGTGTCTTTTGCATTAGGACATAGATGCATATTAAATGATATGAATGATGCATTGATTAACATGTATCAGCAAGTATCACATCCAACTGCCTTTCATGAAGTATTCTCTCATGTGAACTGGTTGAAGACACTAGAGCATGATGACCTCAGTGTTGA